>Ga0209016_1000022_pt1 | contig 278644 bp, 245 predicted proteins | sample EPASupsiteSAE305_FD_187265 | JGI IMG/M metagenome (GOLD analysis project Ga0209016, IMG submission 187265) | Bioremediated contaminated groundwater microbial communities from EPA Superfund site, New Mexico - SAE3-05 (SPAdes) (version 2) | ecosystem: Environmental > Aquatic > Deep subsurface >...
GCTCAAATAATATGAGAAAAACTAGTAAAAAGTGGGACTGATTATAGTTATATTTTTGATTTTGATAAAAAATATATTTGAAGAACTATATGGGTTCAAGATATATATAGCTATAGTAAAAGAGACTATAGCAAAGATAGGGATATGCAAACTGGTATGTTACCTCCAAAACTTTGCCAAATGATGATAAATATAAGCTCTGGAAAGACTATTTATGACCCATTTGTATGACTTGGAACTGTTTTGATTGAATCTATACTTATGTGAAATAAAAAAGTTTATGGAAGCGATTTAAATCAAACTATGGTTGAACATAGTAGAAACAATATATTTAAGTTTGCACAAGAAAACAATATTATTTTAGAAGATGTAGAATTTATAAAACTAAATGCTAAATTTATAAATGAATCTAGTGTTTTACTAGAAAAAAATATAGATGCAATAGTTACTGAATGATATCTTTGAGAAATAATGACTCAAAAAAATATAAGCATAGATAGAATAAACAAACAAAAAGAGAGTTTAATTTCTATATATGAGAAATTTTTTGAAAACTTAAAAAAGATAAATTATACTTGAAATATAGTAATTTGTTTCCCATTTTGGGAAATTTCTTGAAAATACATTTATTTTGAAGAGATTTATAAAACATTATCTATATTATGTGATATACAACCTCTATTCCCTTCTAATTTTGAAAATATAACTACAAAAGCTTGAAGTTTACTTTACAAAAGAGATAAACAACTTGTTTGAAGAGAAATTTTTAAACTTAAAATAAAACCATAAAAGACAAAGTCTTTTATGGTTTTATTTTTGAATGCATTATTTATTTTAGAAATATATTTTTATACTGACATAAGTATTCATAATAAAGTTCATCAAATTAGTCATGATAAAATACTAATAATTAAAGATATTTCTATTATTTTATTTTTTGTATACATTGATATATTATTTAATAAAATAACTATAATGTAATTATATATTAATATATAAAATGTTTTTAATATAATATTAATATTTCATAATAATTCAGAAATAATAAATGAATTATTATAATTATATGTATAAAGAAAGTTATCTAAATTAAAATTATATGTAGTATTTAAATCAAATATAGTAAAAAATAATGGTATCATATTTAAAATAATAAATCATGTTATTATCTTTATATTTATTATATCTTTCATATTATTATGTTATTAATTATAATTTAAGAAAAATAGAAAATATTTTTAGTATTTTCTATTTTAATTTTTCTTAATAATTAAGTGCTAAATATAAAAATTATACATAAAAATCAGAAAAAAATATTTAATAATGTTATTAATACTGAAAACATATATCAAATAATAATTTTATTATATTTATATATAAAATAATGCGTTATTGTAAATATAAAATAATAAATAATGAAAGGTAATATATAATACATTAATTCTCAAAAACTATTATATAATTCAATTTTAAAAAAAATAAAATATATAATTCATTGTAATAAATAAATACAATATGAAAATATAGAAAAAACATTATCAAAAAATCAAAAAATAATAGAAATAATTATTGGTACTAAAAGTGTTATTGAAATATTTATTAAAAAATATTTCTTTATATTTATATTCATAATATTATTTATATTAATAATTTAAAATTTGCTTATCTCAATATCAATTTCACCATTCTTTCCATGGATCAACATCATATTTTAAATGTTTAAACCCTGTTAATCAATTAGGACTAAAAATATTATAAGTTCAAATATTTTCTATACTATCATCTTTTTCTCATGTATCATACCTAAAAACAACTTCTTTAAATCAATCTGATGAAACCCATTTTTCATTATTTTTTCATTCTGGTACATCATATTGATGATACTTAGATTGAAAATTATATAATTTTTCCCATCAAAGCATAGATGCATGTTCAGATGTATCAGGTAAATTAGAATTATAATCACTTATTACATTATAATTATTTCTACTATAATGTAATTCTCTAGCATAATTTCTTTTTTGATGATATTCATAAAAAAACATATTTTGTTCTTCTATAGAAAGTTTTACAAAATCATTTTGATATTTACCTTCAGACTTATATATTTTCTCTTTTATTTCTAAATAATCATCATATGCACTTACAAAAGCAATTCTAAATTCATCTGCAGTCATTGATTTAGCTAGTCCCAAAACATCCGTATAATTTACCCCATTATTCCCCACATAACTATACAAATTAACATCATCAGAGATATCAATTGGATCACGAGATATAAATCTACCTAGTTCAGGATTGTAGTACCTTGCTCTGTTGTAATATAATTGTAATCATCTTTCATACTCTCTTCATGTAAACAATCTAGTATTTCATATAGAGCTTACTTTTAAGTTTGTTACTTCTCAAGTAAGTAAATCTTTACTATATGGTTTTCCAAATACATCATATTCATACTCTTCTAGTATATTACCTAAATTATCTGTTATTGCAACTATTGAGTTTAGATGATTTTTATGGTAATAATAAGTATTTGTTTCTGTGTATGTTTCATTTATTGTTCTAGTTTTTGTTTGTCCTTTTTTGTTTATGTATTCTTCTTGTACTTTCCTTGTTTTGTAATCTACTTTTTCCATAGCGAGAATATCATCTATGTTATTTCCATTTATGAAATATTTACTTGTTTTAAGTTTAGATATTCCATTATTGTTTGGTTTTGTATGGTTTTCTTCTAAGATTATATCTTTGTTTGAATAGTAGTAATTTGTATAGCTTCCGTTATTGTATATTTTTTGTATTCTAATAATTTTTATATATTTAAATAAATAAAATATCAAAAAATCCCAAGCATAAATATAATTATAGGTAAAATAAATATAAATATTTTAGAAAATATTTTCTTATCTCACTTATAATTAACCCAGTTTTCTTTTGTATATGTAAAAATTAATCAATCATTTTTTGAATAATCTAAATTCCAAATCATTCATGCAAATATATAAAAAAATGGTGATAGCAATAAATTTGAAAATGCCATTTCTGGATAGAATCATAATAGAAATATTGTTGCATATGCATCATAAATCCAAGCAGATGAAAAGAATAATAAGATTAATGATAAATAAAATTCTTTGAAACTTATATTTTTAAATTTAATATATCTGTATATTATTCATATACTATATGGAGCAGTATAATAAGTTAACATACTCATAATAATTGTCATTGGTATATCCCAACTTGGATCTAATCATAAATTAGCTATTAAGCATAATAATATTAATGCTATTAAAAATATAACTAATTTCCAAAATTTTAGAATATATAAAACATAATCCTTTCTAAAAAGGATTATGTTTTTTCTTTCTTTTATTAGTAATATTATTCAAATTAAAGATAATATTAACCAAGTTATTATATATACTTTTATAAACATAAATTAAAATCTATTATATATACAATATTTTATTAAATTACTATTAATATTATATAATTTTCATTTTGTAAATGAATCAATATATTTTTTTCATAAGTCTTCTGAACTTATATTTGAAATATCTCAATAATAATAAATACATTTAATTGAATAATCATCTAATTCTTTCAAATATGAAAATTCAATAATATTATTATTTATATCATTTTTTAAATATGATATTTTAGATTTTAATAATTTATTTTCTATATCTTTATTTTCTATATTATTTTTTAAATAAGTTATATCACTCCTATATTCTATTTCTGTATTTTTAATATTTTCAAGAATATTTTTTACATCACTATCAAATATATAATTATCCAATTGAATAATTTTTTCATTATATAAGTAATTAATATTTCTTTTAGTATTAATGTAAATAGATAATAATATTATTAGTATTAAAATTGCTAATATAGCATATATTATGTTTATTTTTTTCATATTTTATTTTATTAAAATTTTTTTGAATAATCTTTTGCATTATTTAAAAACATTCTTAAAAATGTCTTATTTTGTTCTTTATTATTAATATTATAGTAAATTGAATTTACATATTTATTATATAAATATCATGCTAAGTAATATCAATTATCTTCAGCTTCATTAATTAATCAAGTTTTAAACCCCTCTATATATCAATATCATTTATCACTTGTTTCAGCAATATATTGTCATCAATATGACATAGCAGAAATTGTTGTTAAATTTAATCAGTGCTCAGCTCAATTAAATCAAATAAAAAAATTTCACATTTCATCTCCTCTTATTTCTACTCATTCAACTGTAAAAGCATTTTTAGTATAATCATTATTATAAAAAAAATCCTTCATTTTAAAATTATAATCATTTGCTGTATCTGATATAAAATCATAAACATTCTTTTTTTCTAAAAATCATTGAGAAATTACATCTTGAATCTTAGAATAAAAATATTTATCTATATTAATAATTTTCTTCTCAGTTCATAATGGATCAGTAAAATTTATTGGACTATTCCCAACATAACTATACAAATTCACATCATCAGAGATATCAATTGGATCTCTAGATATAAACCTACCAAGTTCAGGATTGTAGTATCTTGCTCTGTTGTAATATAGTTGTAATCATCTCTCATACTCTCTTCATGTGAATAATCTAGTATTTCATATAGTGCTTACTTTTAAGTTTGTTACTTTTCAAGTAAGTAAATCTTTACTATATGGTTTTCCAAATACATCATACTCATACTCTTCAAGTATATTACCTGAATTATCTGTAATTGCAACTATTGAGTTTAGATGATTTTTATGGTAATAATAAGTATTTGTTTCTGTGTATGTTTCACTTATTGTTCTTGTCTTTGTAATTCATTTCTTGTTTATATATTCTTCTTGTACTTTCCTAGTTTTGTAATCTACTTTTTCCATAGAGATTACATCATCTATACTATTTCCATTTATGAAGTATTTACTTGTTTTAAGTTTAGATATTCCATTATTATTTGGTTTTGTATAGTTTTCTTCTAGGATTATATCTTTGTTTGAATAGTAGTAGTTTATATAGCTTCCGTTATTGAATATCTTTTGGATTCTTCTATCTAGATTATCATATTTGTATTGTATTATTTTTACTATTTCTTGTACTTCATTTGTTTCACTTCATTCTATAATTTTGTAGATTGTTTTTTCTACTTTTACTAATCTGTTTTTGTAGTCATATGAGTAAATATATTGTCTTTTATTATTCAACATATTTCATATCATATTTCAGTTCTTGTCGTAGATTAGTTTTCAGTTTAGTTCTACAAGTGGTTCTGATTCTATAATTTCATCTACTTCATTTGTTGTTCAAGAATTTGTTTCTATTTGAATTTCTTCTATACCTACTTCAGTAGATGTATCTGTATTTTCTTCTTCTACATATATTTCCTTGTTTGTATACTGATTTAGATTATTTGTTGTATATTCGAAATCTTTGAAATAGTTTATATTTCATTTCTTATTTATTCTTCCATACATTTCATTTAATCTATTTCACATAGCATCATAACTATAATCTATGAAATCTTTGTTTACAAATCTAGTATTAAATTGCACTTGTGTTAATTGATTTTTTTCATCATATATATAATTTTCATATCCATTTGATTGTATTAGATTATTTGATGTATATTCATAAGTAAAGTTTTTATTTAGAATATTTAGATTTGTTAATCTATTGTAATTTTCATCATATGTATATGTTGTTGTTTGTCAGTTTCAATATGTTTGGCTTAGTAAGTTTAGACTATCATAGTTATATCTAACTAGTTCAGAGTTTTCTCTTAAAATTGTTTCTAATCTAGAGTTTGAATCGTAGTTATATGATGTAGTTTTTCAATCTATACTTATGCTTGTTCTATTTCATAAATTATCATATGTATAGTTTACAGGTTTTCCATTTTGTGTTTCACTTATTAATCTATTTAGACTATAATAACTAAACAAAGTTTCACTTCATTCATTGTTAGTTGTCTTTGTTAATCTTCATAGTGAATCATATTCAAAATTTTCTTTTGTTATTCATACAACTCCAGGTCAATTTATGATATTTTTTTCTATTAATCTATTTTGAGAATCATAAGTGTAGTTTATGATTGTTCAATTTCAATCAATTTTCTTACTTACATTTGAATTTATATCATAACTATATTTTGTTTCACTATTATCAGGATATATTTGTTTTGTAAGTCTATTTAATTCATCATATTCATAGTTTGTTTCGTTTCAGTTTGCATCTATAAGTTTAATCATATTTGAGTTTTCATCATACTCATAGTTTATAACTTTAAATCAGTTTACCTCACTTAGTTTATTTCAAAGTAAATCATAAATATAACTTGTAGTACTATTTCAGTCATAATAACTTATTAATTGTCATAATTTATTATAGCTATAATAGTTAGATTTTCAGTTATTATCATGAAATATTTCAAGTCTTCCATCACTATCATAATAGTATTCTTTTTTTAGTATTTTTCCATTTGTTCAAGTAAGAATTTCTTCTGTAATTTTATCATTTTTATTATATTTGTATTCTACTATATTTCATAAGTTATCAGTAATTTTTATTAATCTATTAAAACTATCATAAACAAAACTTGTAGTTTGATTTAGTGCATTAGTTTGTGATAATATATTGCTATTATTATCATAAACAAAGCTTGTAATTATTTGCTTATTTTCTTCAAGTAAATAATTTATTTGTTTTGTTTTTCTACTTAATTTATCATACTCAAAGTTTGTTTTTGAAACTAGATTATCGCTTGAATCATAACTTTTTGTTTCAAGTAGGTTTCACATATTATCATATGTGTTTGTAGTATAACTATTATCACTATTTGTAGCTTTAATTAGCCTATCATACAAGTCATATTCAAAATTTATCTCACTACCATTTGGATTAATTTGTTTAATTAATCTATCGTTTAAATCATATACATAACTTGTAGATATATGATTACTATTATTTAAAATAGTAGATTTTTTTGTTATATTTCAATTTTCATCGTATTCAAATGTATTTTTTGCATTAGATCAATTTTGAGTTTCTATTATCCTATTATCATTATCATATTTTGTAACTATAGTTTTATTTTTTTCTCAATCTATATTTGTAGTTACTTTTGTAGGATTATCAAGTATGTCATATTCAAAACTAGTTATTTTATCTGTTGTATCATTTAAGATAATAGTTTCTTTTGTTTTTTTGTTTAGAGAATTATATTCAAAATTTGTTTCTATTCAGCTTGGAGTTATTTGAGAAACAAGTAGATTGAAATCATCATAACTTAGATTAGTTATATTTCATTCTCAATCAGTTATCTTTGTAATATTTCATTTTGAATCATATTTAAAATTTGTTTCTATATTTTCATCAGTTCAGTTTTTAATTATCTTACTTAGATTTCATTCTATATATTCAAAATTAACTATGTTTCAATTTCAGTCTGTTTTTGAAACTAATTGTCATAATTCATTGTATTCAAAAGACTCAATAGTTTCTATATTTCAAGCAATAGTTTCTTTTTGTACTACATTTCCAAAATCATCTAAAGTGTAGTTTATAATAGTTCCATTTGGAAGTATTTCTTTAGTTTTCTTATTAAAAACATCATCATATTCAAATGAAAAAACTATATCATTTGTACTATTTTCTAAACTTGTATCTGCTTTTTGTCTTCTTTCTATTAGGTTATTATTTGAGTCATAACTATATGTAAATCAATTTCATAATGGGTTTGTTTCTTTTATTAGATTATTGTTTGAGTCATATTCGTAAGTATATTCATAACTTTCTCATGATTTTTTAAATATTTCTTTTGATAATATTTGTCATCAAGAATTGTATGTGTATATGAACTTATCTCATACTCTTGTTATAACTTCATTTTTTAATATATAGCTTTCATCATCACTAAGTGTGTAATTGTATGTTATATCTCATTCACCAAATTTTTGAACACTTACTCTATCAAAATCATCATATATATTTTCTACATACACATTTCAAGCAAAATCTATTAGTTTTGTTATATTGTGAGAATTATCAAAATCATTTCATTTTGTATATTCAAAACTAGTAGTTTTTTCTTCATTTCAGTTTTTAAGTGTAATAGATTTTAAATCATAAAGTCAACCTATTTCATCATCAGTATTATAATAATCAAAAATAATTTCATTTTGATTAAAATCTGTTATTTTTTCCAGTCTAGTATCTGATTTATAACTAAATAAATATTCATTTCAAAGTGTATCAACTATACTCTCTATTTTTTTATCATTATCATAATTTATACTTATATAATTTCAAGAATTATCTTCAATTCAATCAATTTTTAAATCTAGATTGAAAGTATAAGTTAAAGTATTATTTTTTGTTATCTTATAAAATTCTCAATCAAAAAATAATTGAGATTTTGTACTTGTATTATATTTAAATTCATTATTTTCTTCATCATATTCAAACAATATAACTCCAAGTTTTCAGTCATAATACTTAACATCTCCATTTTCTTCTACTGTAAGATATTGGTTATATGAAAAATCAAAATTGTTTCATATAGGTCAAGAATAACGACTTTGGTTTTTGTATGTTATATCAAAAGAAAATGGTAAACCAACTCAAGGATAACTTAATAGTGTATTTTCATAAACAAATTCTCATGAGTGAAGCATAACTGGATCTCATTCTTGAGAAGATTTAATAGTTTGATTTTGTATTACTTCTTTTGTTTTATAGTAATCTAAAATCTTTTGATTAACTATTTCTGAATTTGTTGTTAAGTTTGTATTTGTTTGTGAAATTGGTCAAATAGGGTTTGAAATATTTCATCATCAAGAACTACTTGAAGAACTGTTAGATTCTCAATTTACATTTATTTTATAAACTTCATTTGTATTTTTATCAAGATATACTATATATGGATAATCTAAAAATACTTCTTTAAATCATTCTAAATTATTTGAATAAATTGGACCTGCTAATTTATTATATGGTCAATTTAATGGATTGTTAGTTTTATATATATAATAAGATGATTCTAAATTATCATATTTTGAATAATAATAATCACTTCATTCTAAACCAATATAATTAAACTTTCAAGGAAAAAATGGAGTTCATAAATAGCTAGTTCAATCCTTTTTGATTGAATCTATTCTTTCATAATAATTATTATAATAATAAATATTTTCTAAATCATTAAATACATAATTATCTAGTGATAAATAATAAACTTCTTCTGGTAATTTCTTTTTATAATTATCAATATATTTCCTGTAAGTTTTTCAATTTAATGTATAATAAATAACATTATCCTCTTTTCAATAAAATAAAAATTCATCAATATTTATTCATAAATCATATAATGATTCTCATCAAAAATATGACCAAAATGAAAATACTTTTCAATCAATATTATTTCTTAAAAAAATATGTGGAAGAGTTCAATTATTATCTGCAAATAAAAAAGTATAATCATCTATTTTTTTAGTATTTGCTCATCTTAAGTTACTCTCATTACAATTTGTTTTAATTTTATATAAATCATTATTATCTTCAGGATTTTTATAATATAAGTAATAATCATCAATATGAATTATGTCTTCTTTATTTAAATTTAAATCCATAAGAATAGATAAATTTCAAATTTCTCAATAATTATAAGGTGCTCTTTTTATCTTATTTTCATGTAGAAAAAATAAGTATGTATTATTTTTTCATAAATATTCTATATTAGTATATCAACTCAATATAGTAGATATATTTTCATCATTTACTCAATTATATGATAAATAATTTTCTTTTTTTATATCATATTCATAAGCAATACTAGTTGAAGGAGTAAAAGCTGGTAATAATTCTAATCAACATGCATCATTATGAAATACAGCTAAAACTTTACCACTTATTAAAAAAATCAAAACTAAAAATAATAAAAGTTTTCTAATCATAAAATAATAATTTAGATATATAAAATACTTAAACTTATAAATCATACTAATACCACATTAAATTTTCATTAAAATGTAGATATTTCAAATAGACTATTATTTTATTTATTTTATAATTATAAAAACCTAAAAGACAAAGTCTTTTAGGTTTTTATTTTTTTGCTTTTTTATTTTGTAAATCATCTGTTTTAACTTTTGTATCTATTCAAATACTTTCTAAATTTTTTAATACTACATCAGACCATTGGCTATTAAAAAGTATTCTTTCCAATTTTATAAGCTTTGATTTAGATGTATTTGTATCTGGTAATGATCTAGTTATTTTATAAAGCATATCACAATTTATTTTACCATCTCAAAGAGAAACATTTGATAATTGGCCTTCATTTAATGTAGATATGTTTAATATAAAATTTTTAGAAGGATATTTTCAAAATAACTCATAATAATTTTTTATCAAAAAATCTACTTCTTCACTAGTCAAAAGTGAAGATGATTTTTCAAGCATTTCTTTTATATTTGAATTAAGAGAAAAATCTCATGCTTTAACTCAAATCATTTCTTCAAAATGAATTTGCACTTCTACTACATTTCAAGAATCTAAAAGTATATTTGCTTTTATATCTCTATATGCTGATTTTTTTTCAGGATTTGATAAAAGATGTCATGCAGAATTTTCAAAAGACACATTTTTAACTCATGAAAATTTTTTTAAATTAATAACTTGAATTATTAAATTATCAATTGAATTTTCTCAATGTGAACCCAATTTTCATATAAGTCTAAATCTATTTAAATCTCATATTTTATGAAAATCTCAGTTATATATTTTTATAAGTTTTATAATTACTCTTCAAAAATCTTTTTCAGGTCAAATAGAGTTTCATATTCTTAAATCATAATAACTATTATTTATACCTACTTCTGAAAATATTCAAGATACTAAGTCCATATCATTTTGAGAAATACTTTTCATTTCTTGAAGTGTTTCAATTTTTGTTTTAACTAGTTTTAATCAAGGGATAAGTTTAATTATCTTATCTTTATCAGTAATTTTAATTTTTGCTAAATCAAGTGGTAATATTTCAAGATCTTGAAGTAATCTAATATATTCTCATTGTTCTTTTGTAAGTTTTTTTCAGTTAAGTACATTAATACAAGCATCAATTGCATTATCTAAATAAATGATAGATTCTTCATCACTTGATTTCTCTCAAGCACTATATAATTTTGTAGTATCTTTAAATGATATTTTTCATATTCTAAATTTAGATAATTGAATATTTCATCTTGATAAATCATTGAATAAAAAATTTATTTGTAATCAAATATTTACAGCAGATAAATTATAAAATTCTCATGTTAGTTTAACATCTTGCTTATCACTTATTTCATTATTTTGTCTAAGATTATCAATCATATCAGTTAGGAAATCTGGTTTATTGATTTTTGATGAATTAATTCAAGTTCATTTTGAAACTATAAATTCCCACCACTCATATAAAAAAATAAATTTATCCAAATCTTTTCTTATAAAATCAGAAAGTATAAAAGATTTTTTACTTTTAAAAAATTCTATTTTATTTTCTACATTTACTTTTTCATATCAATAATTATTACAAAAATTTCAAATAAGTGTTTTTTTAGATGGATGACTTAACATCAATGAATTTGATAATCTAAATTCTCACTCTTTTAAAAGTAATACCTTATTTATAAAAAATGTATATTTTTGATTAGTTGAAAAATTATCCCAAGTATTTTTATCTATTCATTGTAATTTTGTATTTTCGAAATCATCATCATTTATAACTTCTTTTTGCTTTTGAGTAGATACTTTTTTATCTTTTTCTCTAATTGTACCTATAAGTGCTTTTAAATCCAAATCTCATTTTTCAACTGAATCTAAAAAAATCTTAAAATATAAATTATCATATTTTTTATTATTTTTTAATGAATATTCTAAATCTATAATTCATAATTCTTTAAATACATCTATCATTCAAAGAATACTTAAAAATGCATTTGCTATTTTTTTAAGTCTTAAATTTAAATTCAAATCAAGTTCAATTGTTTTTAAAAATAAGTTATATAATCCATTACTAGTTATTTCTATTTCTTTTATAGCTACATCTTTTCTAAATTCTTCTCTTGATTTTGTTCAATTTGAACTATATTTTTCGTCTGTTTTTTCAATTATACTTCTATAAGTTCTAGAATATATATCTTTTTGTAAAAATGATGGGATATAATCTTTTTCCTTATCTTGAAGTTTCTTTTCTGCATCAATAAAATCATCTTCCATTTTAACTAATTCAGAAATATCCAATTTAATTAATCTAGAAAATAAACTAAGACTTGTTTTATCTCAATAAATAAAAAGTAAAATAAGTATTTTTTTAAATGATTCCTTTATAAGTAATTGAAGTTGATTTTCTGTTTTTCATTCTTTTTGATTATAAACATAATCAATTAAAATAGGTAAATAAATCATTATATTTTTTTCAAGTTTTGATATAACTTTAAACTCTTTTATTTTATCATGATTAAAATAAGATTTAAGTAAATCTAAATCTTTTCTTCTTTCTAAAAGTCTTGTAAAATATATAATTAAATCATTTTGAAGTTTTTTATAAGCATCACTTTCTGCATTAACTTGAGATGAAAATTCTATCAAAGATAATATTTGTTTAGATATAGAATTTGATGTAACTTCTGATTTTGAAATCTTATTTTTTACATTATCTTCAGCATTGTTTAGAGTAGTTAATTTATTCATTACTTATTATTAAAAATATTTTATATATTATAACATATAAAAACTAAAAAACAAGGAAATACTATGTATTTCCTTGTTTTGCTTTTTCTTCTTCTTTTTTTTCTTTTTCTTTCTTTATATCTATGATTGATTTAGAAAAAAATCATATTACTTTTCTTTCTACTTTTTTATTTAGTAAATCATCTCATCTCCAAACAAAAACAACAACTACATGTCAAAAATTTGTTCTATCAAATGATATTCTAAAATAATCATCTTCTCAAGTTATTGATGATAATCTATTATGTAATAATTTAGTTAATATATTTTTTTCCACATCTTCTATAAATTTTATTACATCAATTCATGAATCATCTCTTATAGTAATTTCAAATTGATGAATAAAATTATCAGCAGTTATATCTTTTGTAACATTTTCTTTAAGTATATTTATATGTGGAATATAAACCGGTTTTTGCTTAAAGATTCATTCTTTTGTAAGAGGTAATAAAATAATATAAAGTGGACTAATTTTTGAAATTTGACCATAAACTTCACCAAATTTTATAATATCACCGATTTTAAATCTTTGTAATACAACTATACTTCACATAAAAGAACCAATTAAATGTGAGTTTATAACAAGTAAATATCAAGATATAAATATAAGAAATACTGATAATTGTGGATATAGAAAAAAGAAAAACCAAATAAGAAATATAATATAAATAAAAAGTAAAAAGAAATTTATATAAATACTTTTTTTTGCATCAATTTTTCAATTTTTAGTATATTGCCTAGAAACTAAATATATAACAAGAGAAATCAAAGTAAAAACTATAAAAATGTAGATTTTAATACTTTTTTCTTTTTTTTCAGATGCTTCTAATTTAGTTTTTTCTATAATATACCTATCTAAAAGCAAATCGATTTTTTCAGAGTTTATTTCATTTTCCTTTATAGAGTTATTAAGTTCATCTACAAGCTCTTTTTTTAATTTTATTTCACTATTATATTTTTCAAGAATTTGATCAAATTCATCTGAATTTTCAACATTTAATTTTATTTCATTATTAATTGATATAAGTTCTTCTTCTAATTTTGATATATCTTTTATTAATTTTGTTTTAGTTTCATTATTTAAGTTATTTCAAACTTTTAATTGCTCTAATTTTCATTTTAAATCACTTATTTCAGTTTCTAATTTTCATCAATTTATAAGTTCAAGAAGTTTTTCTTTTCTTTGAGAATATGCATCAATTATTATATTGTCTTCTTTTTGTGTAGTTTCATTAGCCAAAACAAAATCATTTACAAAAAATGAAAAAAGTGCAGAAAATGTAATAATAAATATTTTTAGTAATTTTTTCATAATTAATTTAATGTTCATTTTAAAACGTATCTATCAAGACTCTCAATTTTAACATCAACTAAATCTCAGATTTTTATATTTTCTCACTCAAAATATACTTCTTTGAAATTTCTAGTTCTTCAGAAAAAATATTCATCTTTTTGTCAGCAAACTAGTATTTTTTCAATTTTTCAAATCATAGAATTATTTCTTTTTGAAATTGATTTCAATAATTCTTCATTTAGATTATGCCATCTACTTGCCTTTATATCATCACTTATATCATCTGGATATATTTTACTTGCAATTGTTCATGTTCTTACACTATATCTAGCATTGTATGTAAAATCAAATTCACATTCTTCAAATGCTTTTACAGTTTCCATAAACATACTTTCAGTTTCTCAGCTATATCAAACAATTATATCAGTAGAAATTGAAAAAAATGGGTCACGACTTCTCAAATAATCAACTTGTTTTTTAAAATCTTCATAAGTATGTTTTCTATTCATTCTTTTAAGCATTTCATTACTTCAAGATTGCAATGCAAAATGTAGATAATTACAAGTTTTTTCTAAATCAAAATGTGCATCAAGTATATCCTGAGTCATATCATGAGGGTTACTTGATGTAAATCTAATTCTATCTAGCCCCTCTATTTTATCCAACTCTTCAAGTAATTTTCTAAAAGGTGATTTACCTAATCATTCATTCCATTTTCACTTTTCTTCATTCCAAAATTTTCTATCCACAAATTGTTTACCATATGAATTTACATTTTGTCATACAAGAGTTATTTCCTTTGCTCAAGATAATACTGCTTCTTTTGCTTCATTTACTATATCTTCTATACTTCTAGAATTTTCTTTTCATCTTGTATATGGAACAATACAAAAAGAGCAATAATTATCACATCAAGTTTGTATAATAATAGTAGCAGAAGATGGATTTTCTCTTAATTGTTTTGATTTTAAATAATCATCAAATTTATAATCATTACCTATAGCTTCTTTGTAAATGTGAGTAAGCATAAGTGGTAAAAATTTTGTATCTTCAATTCTAAGAACAAAATCTATTTTATTATTATTTCTAGGAAAAAGTTTATCATCATTATTAAATATTTCTTTTGAATCTGTTAAAGTATTTATTTTTTTACTATTATTTTTATCTCTTTTATATCAATCTAAATATTTACTATCAAGACCTGTTTTTCTAACCATACATCAAGTAATTCAAACTTTTATATGTTTATTTTTATCAGTTCTTTTTTCGTTTTCTCTATGTATTTCTTCAATAAATCCAAAAACTTTATCTTCTCATTTTTGTCTTACACTACAAGTATTAAATACTATCAAATCTGCATCAATCCAATTAGTTGTTATCATAAATCATGATTGTAATAAAATCATATTTATTTTTTCACTATCAGCTTGATTCATTGCACATCAAAACGTCTTTATAAAATATTTTCTCACTTATTTTTTTAAATTATTAATTAAATAAAAAGACATTTTATTGTCTTTTTAGTATAAATCTAAACTTGATCTACTTTCTTCTGGTAAAACTTGATTCATGTATTTACTACCTTTTCTTTTATCATAAGTATTTTCAACAACTCAATCAATTGTTTCAAATGCAAATTGACCAATTCTCATTCAAACATAAAGAGCAATAGGTAATTCATTTATATTTGTCATTTCTAGAGTTATAGTTCCTTCAAAACCTGGGTCTACAAATCAAGCAGTAGAATGAATTATTACTCATAATCTACCTAAACTACTTCTTCATTCACATCTTGCAACTAAATCATATGGAATTTTTATTTTTTCCATAGTAACTCAAAGCACAAAATCACCTGGATGAAGTACAAATTTATCTCAATCAACCAAAGTTATAGTTTCTATATGTTCTTTATCAAATCAAGTTCTAGAATCTATAACTGTTTGCCTTGATTTTCTATATATTTTAAAAGTAGTTCATAATCTAAAATCTAAACTAGCAGGTCATACTTGTTCATTTATATCATATCATCATAGTGAAGTTACTTCTAATTCTCATGAAGCTAATTTTTGTTTTATTCTTGAATCAGATAAAATCATAATATAAGTGTTATTTATTTAAAGTTCCTGATAAGGCTCAATTTAATGTATTACTAACTTGATTTAAAGTATCTGCTGTAGTTTTTATAGCATTTACTCATGTTTCTACTTGTGCTTTTGTAGTTTCAATTGATGTTTTTACTTCATTGTAAGTATTGGCAGCTCAGCTAAGAGTTGATCTTACTTCATCTATATTTCATTTTACTTCATTAACTCAATTTAAAGCATCTTTTGCTTTAAGTTCAGCTTGTATTTTTGCTTGATCATATGTTTCCAAAAATTCTTCTTTTGAAGGAATATTTGTATAAGTAGAATCTACTCATGATTTTAAATCTCTGATTTTTTGATTAAATCAAGTAAAACCAAAACTACTTTCTATTTTATCAGCAAGTGCTGGTGATATAAAAATAGAAACTATATATAATGTAACAATAATCAATATAATAAACAATAATTTTTTTATCATAATTTTTAAACAAAAAAATAAAGTACATTTTTTAAAATATACTTTATTTTAGATATAAATCAAGTGTTTTTATTCTGTTTCAAATAAATCTGAAACATTTAAATTTTCTTTTTTTAAATCTCTGTTTAATTCAACAATACAAGTATCATTAATAAGAGATTGACTATTTAAAATTTTATTAGCATTGTTATTTTCAATAGTATTTTTCAACATAACTATTTGTTCTTTACTTAAATTCATTTTAGTTAAATCAACAGACATAACTTCAGATTTAACTATAGTTTTTTTACCACAATTAGCACAATTCATTTCAAGTACAATTTTTTCTCACTCTATTCAATTTAAATTTATTTCTTTTTCAGTAATAGAACCTGTACAATTAGTACATTTAAAATTTGCAACAAGTGATTTTATAAGTAATTTTAATGCTTCGTAATTCATATCTCTAAATTATTAATATTTAAATAATTTTAACATAAAAACTCCAAACTTCAAAAAATATGAAAATATTTTGTTTGACTATTTAATTTATTTACTTTAAAGAATTAAGTGTATTTTTAATTCTATAAATAGACTTTTCTAATCCCAAAATATAAACTAATTCTAATGCTCACGGAGAAAATTCTTCTCAACTAAGAGCACATCTAACTGGCCACAAAACTTGACCATTTTTCATTTCTGCTTTATTTATTGATTCTACAAATAGATCTTTTACCTCATTTACACTAATAAAATCAATTCCATTTCTTTCTTCTAACATCTTTATAGATAATTCCAATCATCTTTTTACAATACTTATATCATCAATCTTCATTTTTTCATTTACAAGCAAATCATCAGCTGGTAATTTTGAATCAGAATATAAAAAGAAAGTATTTTCTTTGTATTCACTAAATTTTCTTAATTTTGTTTTTAATTCATTAACTATTTTTAAGTTATACATAGATGGAAAAGAAGAAACAATATTGAAAAAATCATTATCATATTTTTGTAAATAAGTTAGCAATTTATCATATAAAACTTCAGTTTCCATATTTTTTATAGTATTTGAACTTACCCAATTTAATTTATCAATATCAACCAAAGCTCCTGCTGTATTAACTTTTTCAAGTTTAAAATCAAATTTAAGATAATTTTCATTTGGGTTTTGCTTTCTCCAATCTTCAAATCATGCATTTATCATATTTGATAAAAAATCAATAATTGCTTCTACCGTATATCATTCTCTAAAATAAAATTCTACATCTGCTTCTAAATCTTTTCTTTTTGAAAGTTTTCTCTTCCCTTCTCAATCTATTTTTACAAGTGGTCAATAATGAGCATATTGAGGGGCTTTCCATCACATCATATTAAATAATTCTAGATGTAAAGGTAGAGATGCAAACCATTCATCTGATCTGATTACATGAGTTGTTCACATCAAATAATCATCAATTAAATGAGCAAAATGATAAGTTGGAATTCAAGTTTTTTTACAAATAACTATATCTAAAAAATTTTCTTGTGTTGAAATAACTCACTTAACTATATCCTTTACATCTATTTTTTTAGTTAGTTCTCAAGTTGATTTTAATCTAATTACAAATTCTTTATTTTCTGAAAGTGCTTTTTTCACATCATCAATACTTGCATATCTCCAAGGAGAATATTCTTTGTATATACCAGTTGGAACTTTTGAAGCTTCTTGAATTGCTCTAGTTTCACTTATTTCTTCCTCTGTTAAAAAACAAGGATAAGCAAGACCTTTTGAAACCAAATCTTTGATAAATACTTTATAAATATATTCTCTTTTTGATTGAGTATATGGTCAATAATTCCCTACATCACTATAATTTTCTCAAACTGGACCTTCATCAAAATTTAATCAAAACATCTTAAATATATCTACAAATTTTTCTGCAGCTCATTCTATCTCTCTTTTTTGATCAGTATCTTCTATTCTTAAAAAAACTATTCAATTATTTTTTCTAGCTACAATTGTATCTAAAAGTGTAGAATAAACAGCTCAAATATGAAGAAATCAAGTCGGGCTTGGAGCCATTCTAGTAACTACTAAACCACTATTTCTTTTTGGATATTTTGATATTATTTCATCTGGAGTTTCTTTTATTTCTGGGAAAAGTAAATTTTCAAGCATAATTTCTAAGTTTAAAATCTTTAAAATATTATTTATTGTATACACAATAAGGCTTTTGTAAAGCTATATTTTAAACAAATATTTTATATATTAAAAAAAGTTTGATATAATAAAATATGTAAATAATATAATTGAAGTTTAATATTTAAATTACAAAAAATGTTTGTAGAAAGTAAAAAACAAATTAAAAATAATTTAATACCAACTGTTATTGATAAAGGTCCTAATTGAGAAAGAGCTTATGATATATATAGTAGATTACTTGAAGATAGAGTTATATTTTTGTGAGATGCTATTGATAGTCATGTAGCAAACACGGTTATTGCTCAACTTTTATTTCTTGAAAAACAAGATCCAAAAGCACCAATTACTATGTATGTAAATAGTCCAGGTGGTCATGTAACTGCTTGACTTGCAATTTACGATACTATGCAATATGTAAAATGTCCTGTTCATACAGTAAGTATTTGATTATCAGCTAGTATGGGATCAATTATTTTAGCCTGAGGAGAACCTGGAAAAAGATTTTCTCTACCTCACTCTGAAATTATGATACACCAACCACTTGGTTGAGCTGAATGACAAGCAACAGATATAAGAATTGCAGCTGAACATATAATTAAAACTGGAACAAGACTTTATAGAATACTAGCAAAACATACTGGTAAAACAGTTGAACAAGTAGAAAAAGACTGTGATAGAGATAACTTTATGACTGCTGAAGAAGCTTTAAAATATGGATTAATTGATAAAATTATAAAATAAAAAAGACGATTAAAATCGTCTTTTTTTTGTTTTGATAAAATAAATATGATATAATTCTTTAAATATATAATTTAATAAATAAAAAATGATCTTTAAATATATTAAAAATAAATATAAAGAAGTAAAATATGGTTATAAAGTACCTATTGAAGATAAGAATACTATATTTGAAAGAACAGATACAAAATTTTGATTAATTGCTAATTATACAATTATATTTTTTATATTTATATCAATATTTACAGTTTTTTTTAGTAGTGTACCTTGATACAATGAAAAATATTTAATGTATTTTTTTATTATAGATTTAATAATTTCAACTATTTTTTTAATAGAGTACTTTTATAGATGGAAAAATTCAAGTGATAAAATTAAATTTCCATTTAAATTAATGAATATTTTAGATTTATTGTCATTTTTACCATTTTTTATATTAGTTTGAATATACTGAATTTGAACTTATTCTATATTTTTTATATTTAGAATATTTAGAATATTTAGAATATTTGAATTAATTAATCGTATACCAATCACTAAAATGTTTTTAATATGAATTAATAAACATAAAATTGAGATAATTACATGATTTACAATAATATTCTTAATATTAATAATATTTTCAACTATTTTATTTTTTCTTGAAAATACATGGTGAAATTATAATAGTTTTGATTCACTAGCTAAGTCAATATGGTGGTGAATATATGCATTAACTACTTCATGAGATGCTTGAATGGTTCCAGAAACATTTATATGAAGAATAATAGCTTGAATATTAATGGCTATATGACCTATGTTTATTTCTGTTATTTCTTCAATATTAATAGTTATATTTTTAGATGCTACTAATATGATAAATATAAGCAAAAAAACATTAATTTGTAAAAAATGTTTTACTGAAAATCATGAAAATGCAATTTTTTGTAATAATTGTTGAAAAAAATTAAAAAAATAAAAGACCAAAAGGTCTTTTATTTTTTTCTATCTCTTATATATCAAACTAAAAATTCTAATTTTTGAGATTTCAAACTCTTTATCGTAGTTAAACAAACATTTGATAATTCATTTAAATAATCTCTTGTTTTTTGTATTCATATAAAATAAACAAATCCTTTTTGCTCTCATCATACACTTTTCCCTGTTTCTTCTTTTGTTCATTCTACATCAAGTAAATCATCTTTTACCTGAAAAGCAAGTCATATTTTTTTTCAAAAATCTAAATATTTTTCTAAGCTTCATTTAAAACCTGACAACAAAATTCATCAAAAAACTGAAAATTCTATAAGTGCTCAGGTTTTTTTATTATGAACTTCAACCAATTTTTCAAGAGTTAAATCTTTGTTATTTTTTTCATAATATAAGTCTAAAACTTGTCATCAAATCATACCATAAAGCCCTACACTTTTTCAAAACTTCTTTATTAATTTCAATCAAACTATTTGATCTTTTAATTCTCATAAAATTTCAAAAGCTAGCGAATTTAATAAATCTCAAACCAAAACTCAATTTGCTTCTCAGTATTTTTTCCAAGTTGTTAATTCTCATCTTCTATATTCATCGTTATCCATAGCCGGTAAATCGTCATGAACCAAACTATAACTATGAAGTAATTCTAGTGCAATACAAAATTTGATTATATCATGAAGTTCTTCTTTTGATTCTAACTCTATATCTACTAATGTTTTATTTGAAAAAAGTAAATAAAACTCCAAAGCAAGTATACTTCTGATTCTTTTTCATCAAGCAACACTATAATAAACTTGTTCCTTAAAGTCATTTAAAATTTCATTATTGTTTTCTAAAAAGTAATTATCTAGATAACTTTTCATAGAATCCTCAATTTTTTGTTTGTATTCACTATACCAAGATGGAAGCATTTTTTTAAATTTTATTATTTAAATTATTTACCAAAATTTCTTTTAGTTTTGTTGTAACTTTCAATCACTAAATCAAGTTCTTTTTCATCAAATTCTGGCCATTTTTTATTTGTGAAATAATATTCACTATATTCACTATCAAAAAGTAAAAATCAAGAGTGTCTTATATCTCAACCTGTTCTAACAATCATATCAATAATAGGAAAATTAGCAGTATCTAAATATGACCTAAACTTATCTTTTGTTATAGTTTCAGGATCAAGTCAATCACTAATTATTTTTTTTGTTGCTCTAACTATTTCATCTTGTCATCAATATACAAGTGCCAAAACAAGAGTTATTCAAGAATTGTTTTTTGTATTATCTTTTACTCTTTGCAAAATTACTTGAGACTCTTCTGGAAGTTCACTTATATTTCAAATAGTTTCAAATTTCAGATTTTCTTTAAGCATATCTCAAAGAAAACTTTCTATATTATTTATAAGTTTAATAATTCATTCTACTTCTTCTTTTGGTCTTTTACTCAAATTATCAGTAGATAATGCCCAAAGAGTTATGTATTTAATACCTTTATTTTGACAAAGAGTAGCTATTTTTTTTACATTATCAGCTCAAGCTTTGTGTCACATAAAGACAGGTAACATTTTATCTTTTGCCCATCTACGATTTCAGTCCATTATTATACCTAAATGATTTATCATTTATTTTTAGTTAATTATTAAATGTTCAGGATTAGCCAAATTATAAAATTTAGATTTATTAGACATAAGTTCATCATAATTTCATGACTCTACAATTTTTCAATTTTCAAGAACAAATATATTATCACTATTTTGAATAGTAGACAATCTATGAGCTATAACTATTGAAGTTCTTCATTTCATAAGTTTATCAAGTGCTTTTTGAATAAGTTTTTCTGTTTTATTATCAAGAGCACTTGTTGCTTCATCTAAAATTAAAATTTCAGGATTTTTTAAAAATAAACGTGCCAAAGATATTCTTTGTTTTTCTCATCAACTAAGCTTTAATCATCTTTCTCATATAACTGTATCTAATCAATTTTCAAGTCAAAATACGAATTCAGCTTGTGCATCAATAAGTGCTTGTTTTATTTCTTTTATTGTTGCTTTTGGCTTAGCAAATCTTAAGTTTTCAAGAATAGATAAATTAAATAGTGAATTATCTTGAGTTACTATTCAGATATGATCACGAATAGAACTTTTTGAAATATCTTTTATATCAATTCAATCAAATGAAATATTTCAACTATCAAAATCCCAAAATCTAAGAATAAGATTTATAATTGTACTTTTTCAAGATCAAGTATTTCATACAAATGCATTTTTAGTACCAGATTTAATATCAAAAGTTAATCAATTTAAAACTTTTTTTCATTTTATATATGAAAAATTTATATCAGAGAAAGATATATTTCACTTTACTTTTGTTACTTTTTTCCCAGAATCATTTTTTAAATCTTGTTCTATTTCATCAAATTCATCATAAAATCTCTCTACAGCCAAAATATTTTCTTGAAGTTTTTTTAACATAGAAAATATAGCTCAAAGTGGAAAATAAATCCAACCTAAATATGAAAATACAACAAACAAAGTATAAAAATCAATTTCTCATTTAACTAAAAAATACATACCAAATCACAAAACAAGCAATCTAGAAATCATGATCAAAATAGCAGTATAAATATCTGAAATAGACCATTGCTTAGAAACTTTTAATTGATCATTATAAATATCAGTCATTCAAGTATTTAATTTTGTGAAAAATACTTTTTCTAATCATAGAGTTTTAAATAACAAGAAATTACTCATTGAATCTCAAACTACTCAATAAATAGCATCCCATCTTTCATTTAATTTTTTTTGTCTTTCTCAAGTTATTTTATTGAAATAAAATCAAAACATAATCATAAATGGAAGCATAGATAAAGCAATTAAAGCCATTTTCCAATCTATAATAAATAGTACAACAACTATGATAAGAATTGAAAAAATAGATTTAAATATATTATTAAAAAATTCAAAAATAAGTAAAAAATGCACTTCTACTCACCTATCAAAATTTTTATAAATACTTCCTGCTTTTTTACCAAGATATAATCAATAATGCATATCAAAAACATTTTGAACATATTTTAAAAATACATTTTTATAGTTTTTTAAAGCCAAAACATCAACTATATAATATCTATAAATATACATTAAAATTATTGTAACTACTATAAAAATAGCCCAATAAATCATAGTTTTAACTATATCATAATAAACATATGTTCAAGTTTGATAATAGTTTTCTATTTTTTTTATGATTTCAGAAAAGAATAATGGTTCCATAACAACCATAAATGAAACAAATATACCAAAAAAGAAGACAAATATTACATTTGTCTTTCAAACTGTATCTACATAAGTAGAAAAAACTTTTTTAAGAATATTTAATTTCATCTAAAAATTAATTAAACAACTATTTTATCTTCTGGATTTATAACAATTTTTTTATAAATTGTTAATTTTTTATCCTTATTCATTTGATATAATAATGGTGAAGCATTGAAAATAGAGCTATATGTACCTACAGTTACTCAAAATAACATAGTTAATATAAACCCTGATAAGCTTTCAGGACCAAAGAAGAAAATAGTAATCAAAACTAAAAGTAAAGTTAAACTAGTATAAAAACTTCTTCTTAATGTTTCAGAAATAGATAAATTTATAATTTCATATAAATCTTTTCATTCTTTTCCAGGTTTTCAAGCAAATTTTCTAAGATTATCTCTTATTCTATCAAAAATAACAACAGTATCATTTATACTATAACCCAATATAGTTAAAAGTGCTGTAATAAAAAAAGTATCTATTTGGAAATCTTTGTAAAAATAACCTACGATAATATATAATCATGCAGCTATTATAACATCGTGAAACAATGTAATTAAAGTAATGATTGCAAATGAAAATGTACTTATTCATCCAGCAACTCAAGAAAATGCGTATGCAACATAAATTGCAATTCAAATTATAGCTAATCAAAGAGTTAGAATTGCAGTTTTTCTAATATAATCACCAAAGCTTTTTCAAATATTTGTATATTTTGTTTCTACTATTGTAGAGTCCATAGTTTTTAAAACTTCAAAAGTTTTATTTTTAAATTCTGTTTTTAATCAATTTAAAACAGATTCATCTATAGTTGAATCAAATCAAGCAACAATAGAAAATGCTTTTTCTCAAGTAATAGAATAAACACCTATATTATTAATTACTTTTTGATTATTTAATAAAAGTAAATCTTTTTCTTTCTCTAATTCTTCTCTAATTTTATCTATACTTATAGAATTTTCATAACTATATTCTAGATTAATACCTCAAGTCATATCTATAGCTAAATTTAACTTTCCAAATAAAAGCATAAAAATAGAAATAACTGCCAAAGTTAAAGATAATCATAAATAAATGTATCTGTTTTTTAAAACATCCATATTTAAATCACTAAAAAAATATTGTCTTAATTTTAATTAAAAAGCTAAAAATGCAAATTAAAATATATTTAATTTTTTTATCTACAATAAATAACAAAATAGTCAAAATATTTTTATTTTATTAATACATTTTTTTATTTTTTTAGATAAAATAGATGTAATAATAGAATAACTTAAAATATGAACAAAAAATTAATAAAAAAGATAATACAAAATATATTTCATGTACTAAATATAATCCTTATTTGATTAACAATAATAATTGCAATTGTATCAATTTTTGACAAACAATTAATAATTGATTTAATAAAAAAATTAGAAGAATTAATTCAATGACTTTGAAATTGGAATTTTTTAATTGCATTTACTAGTAGTTTAATAGAAGCATTTCCAGTATTATGAGTAGTTGTTCCATGACAAAATATACTTTTAATTGTAGGTTCATTTTTTGCAAAAATAAGTACTAGCAATTTAATTTATATTTATATAATTGCATCTATTTGAGCAATTATATGAAATTATATATGATATTTACTTGGAAAAATATATTGAGATAGTTTTTTTGCAAAATATTGAATTTGGTTTGGTATATGATTAACAGAAGTAAGATATCTAAAATCAGGTATAAATAAATGGTGACCTCTTTGAATAACTCTATGAAAATTTCATCCTATAACTAGAGCATTTTTACCATTTATAGCATGAAGTATGTGAATGAAAAGCATGACTTTTATGTTATACAATATATTATGATCAATCATTCGGTCAATCACAATAATAACACTATGAGTTGTATTTTGAAAATACTATGAAACAATTGTAAATCATATATGAAAAGTTATGTTAATCGCATTTTTTGTGTTATGACTTTATATTTATAAATACAAAAGAAAAGAATTTATGAAATATATAGAAGAAAAAAATGCAGAATTAGAACAAATTTGAAAATAAAAAGTCTAGGATTCTCCTAGACTTTAAAAAATTGGTCGGCGTGACTGGACTTGAACCAGCATTATTCACTTAATCAAAAAGAATAAAATCATTCAAAATGACAAATGAATTCGTCCCCACTTAACGCACACACCGGAAATTATAGATTATTATTATATATAAAATACCCAATAGTCAAATGAGAAAAATCTTAGACAAAGAATTTATCAATAAATTAGAACAAATATATTCTAATGATGATTTAAAAATAATTGAAAAATGATTTAGTGTAGAAAAAAGAAAAACTACTTTTAGAGTAAATACATTGAAAACTACTAATGAACAAGTAGAAAAAATACTTAAAGAAAATAATATAAATTTCAAAAAGGTAGATTTTTTGAAAAATGCATATATTTTAGAAGATTCAAGAGAATCTGATTTATGGGAATTAGATATTTTTAAAAATGGGCATATTTATTTACAATCACTATCAAGTCAAATTCCAGTAGAAATACTTAATATAAATGAAAATGATAGGATTTTGGATATAACTGCAGCTCCTGGGTGAAAAACATCTCAAGTGGCAGCTAAACTGAAAAATACTTGAGAAATAATAGCAAATGATAACAATGCAATAAGGATTGATAAACTAAAATTTACAATTAATAGACAATGATGCACAAATGTAGAAGTTGTAAAAAATGATGCTAGAAATATATGAAAAAATAATCCAAAATATATTGATTATTTTGATAAAATTATAGCTGATTTACCTTGTAGTGCTGAATGAAAATTTAACTTAAACAATGAAAAATCTTATGCTTATTGGTCACAAGATATAGTAAATAAAAATTATAAACTTCAAAAAGAAATAATTCAAAATACTATTGAATTATTAAAAGATAACGGAGAATTAGTATATAGTACTTGTACTATATCACCAGAAGAAAATGAAGCAATAGTACATATGATTTTATGAAATTATCCTGAAATGAAACTTGAAGAAATAAAATTATGATATAAATATGAAAGAAAATGAATAAATAAAATTAATGAAAAAGTTTATAGAAAAGAAGTAGAAAAAACAATTAGAATACTTCCAAGTGATGAGAGTGAATGATTTTTTATAGCAAAATTCAAAAAAATAAAAAACTAGGAATATCCTAGTTTTTTTTAATTACTAAATTTAAAAAGCATTATATCTCAATCTTTTACTACATAATCTTTTCATTGAAGTGAAACTTTTGCATTTTCTCTTGCTTTTGTCCAACCTCCAAATTCTACTAAATCTTTCCAATTTACAACATCAGCTTTGATAAATCATTTTTCAAAATCACTATGAATTACACCTGCTGCTTTTGGTGCAGTATCTCAAACATGAATAGTCCAAGCTCTAACTTCTTTTTCTCAAGCAGTAAAATAATACATAAGCCCCAGCGCATCATAACTTGTTTTAATTAAATCATCAAGTCATGTACTTTTTAATCCCATTTCAGTTAAAAATTCTTTTTTTTCATCATCTGACATTTCTATCATATCTGATTCAAGTTTAGCACAAATAGGAACAACTCTATTTTTAGTATTTTCTAAACCAAGTATTTTTTTAAGTTCATCTTCACTCGTATCCATCATATCTTCTGATACATTACAAGCATATACAAATTCTTTATTTGTAAGTAAATGTAAATCTTTTAATGCAAGTAATTCCTCTGGTAATAAATTCATATTTGTAACCAAAATTCACATATTAAGTTTTTCAAGTACTTTATTATAAACTTCAACTGCAAATGCTATATCTTTATCATTTCTAGCCTTTCTTCCATCAGTTGCAATTCTTTTGTTTACAGTTTCAATATCTGCCATAATTAATTCAGCATTTATTACTTCTATATCTGATTTAGGATCTACTTTACCATGTACATGAATTATATCATTGTCTTCAAATATTCTAACTACTTGAAGTATAGCATCTGCTTCTCTAATATTAGCTAAAAATTTATTTCAAAGTCATTCTCAAGCACTTGCTCATTTAACAATTCAAGCAATATCAACAAATTCACAATTTGCTGGAATTACTGCTTGACCATTAACTGCAATTCTAATTTTTTCAAGTCTATCATCATGAACATTTACTATTCATACATTTGGTTCTATAGTACAAAATGGGAAATTTTGCGCATCAGCACTATAGTTTTTTGTAAGTGCATTAAATAAAGTTGATTTTCAAACATTTGGTAATCATACAATTCCTATTTTCATAAATTTTTTATTTATTTTTTAAATTTTGCCCATTATAAGAACAAAATCGTTTTTTCAAAAAAATAATTTAGAGTTACATTCTAAATTATTTTTTAAATAGTCATTTTTAATTGATCTCTATAATGAGATAATGCGTTTAAAACCTTCGAACTTACAACTTCATCCTTTTCGTTATAGTCATCAAAAAGTCTTTTTATCATATACATTCATTTATAAAAACTTACACTTGGTAATCATTTTGATAATTCATCAATAAATTTTAATATAGTATTTTTATCAAAATGTAATTTATTATTATTTATAAGATGTCATAAAAAGTCATAAATTACATGATGAACTAAATTTCATCATTTTATTGAATCAGAAAATTGTAAATAATATGAATATATTGATAACAAAAATTCAATATAAGTTTTATTTGTTATTTTTCAAATTACATCAAAATTTGCTTCTCAAGTTTTATAAATTTCATTAATATAATCTTCTAATTTTAGAAGTTTATCTATTTCTTTATCTCATTCATGTGCGATTCAAGATAACAACTCTCACAAGAAAATATCTTCTCTTGTTGGGTCAACTCATTCTAAAACAACATAATCTTTTACTAAATTATCTCAATATAAATAAAGAATAAGTAATAAATTAAATCATTTATATCTTATATTTTTTGCACTAGTCAACAAATCACTACTTTTTCTAATATCAAATTCTATTAAATATTCTCAAATAATTCATACAGTATCCTTAAATGGACTAAGCTTATCAATTATTTCTTTAATTTTTTTATTTGCCACTAAACTAACAACTGCTTCTTTTGGTAGTTGTGATGCAATTTCTCTGACTTTTCAATCAACTATTGGTTTAATCGATGGATTTATAGGTCAAGAAGAGATATTATTTGATTTAATAAATTGAGAAAAATTCATAATATTAATTTAAAAATATTTAAATAATTATACTATAATATATTTAAATTAACAAAAAAACCAATGATTTATCATTGGTTTAAAAATTTACAAATAAAGATCTTTTAACTTCTTCAAAATCACATATCTCATTTAATGGATTTCTTCATGACATAAATACAAATTGACAATACTCTATGTTTTCACTAAATGTTTCTGTATTATCATTTATTATTTCAGTAACAAATAACAAATCCTCTTCATCATTAGAATATTCTGCAAAAGAAGTTGTAAATAGTGAGAAAATTAAAATCAATGTAGTTAAAACTTTTTTCATATTTTTTATTTATTTCTATTAAATATAATATATACTTTTTAATTATTTTGGCAAATAAAAAAGAAAGATTTTTCTTTCTTTTTTATTTTGTTAATTCATATTCTAATTTAGCTTCCATATAATTTAATAGTCTAATAGTTTCAGTATTTTTTGAAGTTGTACTAGTAGATAATTTATCATTTAATATATATATCTTTTTTAATAATTTATATTGATTATCTTTAGGAATTTTTGGTAATAAAACATCTAATTGAGAAATGTATTTTTTTCAAGAAGTTGATAAAGATAATTCTACTTTTGAATTTGTAATTTTATTAATTATTTCATCTTGTGCAGTAGTTATTTCAAAATAATTTGAACTAGAAGTTGAATTTGTTACTGGAGTTTTTACTACTACAGCTGGATTTTCAACTTTTGTATCTGTTTTATTTTGAGTAGTTGTAATATATTTTCATTGTAAAAAACTATTACAATTTAATTTTTGTGCATCAGAATCAACACATTTACTAATATTACTTTTTTTAAAATTTACTTTACTAGTAAGTAATGATAAAGTAAATTCTGGCTTTAACTCTGTGTAATTAATATATTTTCACTCAACTGAGCTAAGTAAAACATTGTATGTTCAATCAGTAGTAGTTGATGATTTTCAATATAAATATAGAGTTTTAACTCAAGATAATTTATTTATAATAAAATTATTATCAAAAATCAAAGTTCAATCTTGTGCTAAAAATGCATCTCAAATAAAAGTTCAATCTAAATATAATGAGAATAATCACTTTTCATTCAATCAGTTTATATTAAATTTTACTTTATTAATAATTAAATCATCTAAATTACTATTTATCTCGGCTTTATAAACAACATCTTTTAAATTATATCACTTATTTACATCATAATTTAATTCTCATAAATCTTTATAATCAAACTTAATTGTTTTTTCTGAGTCATATCAATATAAAAAAACTTTATAATTATTTGATTTTAATTTATCCTCTGACTCAATAAATAATGTTCAAGCTCATTTTGTAATTCATGTAGGGATAACAAAAGTATTTGTATTAATATCTAAAGTAGTTTTTTGTCATCATATATTAACAACATCTCATTGCTTAAATCAAATTCAATTTAATGTTACAATACTTCATTCTTTTAATATATAATCATTAGATTTTAATCCTATAATAAAAGGTGTAGCATAAATATATCCATCTTTAAAATTAGTTTTACCAAAAGTAAAAGTATAATTTAATCAATATTTAGAAATAGTTATACTACTATTACTAGATATATTATAATCATTTGCAAATTTTCATTTTACAACTCAGTCAGAAACTTCAATTTCAATAACTCATTTATCATCTTTTGAAAATAAATTAGAACTTGAAACTGTTGCATCAAAAAAATTTTTTCAATATATTTCAATCCTAGATCCTTTTTCAAGTGTTTCTCTAATTCTAATATATTCAACATAAGGTTGATATTTTTCTGTTAAATCAAAAGAAATAATATTTTTTGATTTATATTCTCATCTCGATACTCTAAAATCTCATTTTAATATTTTTTTATCAATTTCTATTCTACACATTCATGCAGCACAAGCAATTGGAGTTACAGCAGATCAATTAAACAATATTTTATCAGTTGCAGCAACATATCAATTCATATATATTTTAATACTTCTTTTTCATTCTTCAGAATTTTCAACATCTATTGTAGTAATTTCTGGTAATGATCAATTTTTATAAAAATAACTACCTGCATTAGAAAAATATCAGTTTGATGAAATAGCTATATAATTATTTCAAGGAATTAAAGAATATTGAGAAATTAAAATATAATCTTCTTTTATATCTTTAATTGTAGTCTTTTTTCAATTTATAAATACTTCTGTTTTTACCAAATCTCTAGAAAATCATGTTCAGTATACATATAATTGAGTACCTGATTCTTCATTATATTTTTCCATAACATTTGATATAATAGGCTTTTTTCAATATATAAAAGTTTTTAATATATTAGATTTGAAACCATTACTCATTATATAAATATCAAAACTTCATTGATATCAAAGAGAATTAAATTTTATAACATTTCAATTTTCAAGTACATCAAAATCTGTTATATTTTTATCTCATAAATACAATTTAGAATTTTTATAAAAATCTAAATTTTTTCCATAGATATAAATATCTTCTCATTCAAATAATCAGTTTTCACTATAAACAAAATCAATTTTTGGAGTTTCTAAATCAAGTTTTACTAAATTAGAACTTAATCATCAAACATTAATATAAATTTCATTACTATTTGTTGTTTCTGCTAAATTTCATTCAGCCATAGTTCAACCAATAAAATTTGTTTTAAATGTTCATCATTTAGAAACTACACTTCAACCATTAAAATTTACTCAAGTTAATTCAACTTTTCTTAAATTATCACTTTTATCATAAACTCATTTTTCTATATATGGAAAAGTAAGTTGAAAAGTATAATTTTTTCAAGAACAAATTAAATTTATTTTTCAATTATAAATTAATAAATCACTAAATTTAAAAGTAATTGTTGCTGAATTTTGTATATTAAATGGAATTTTTTTTGAGTCTATATTTAAACCTTCACATAAATCAAATCATTTTCAAGTAATACTTACAATGGTATCACTAGATAAATTTCAAGTATAACCGATTTTGGTTATTTGAGTATCATCTAATCAAAAAACAGAATTAAAATATATAAAACTAAAAAATAAAATAAAAAATATTTTTTTCATAAATTATTATTAATAAATAAATTTTAAAAAGAAAATATTTTCTTTTTAATTTAAAAGTTCTAATTCAAGTCTTGATTCCATAAAATTTAATAGTTTTTTAATTTCTATATATTTAGATGAATTATTAGAAGCTAAAGACTTTTTAGTTAAGGTGATTTTTTGTAGTAATTGATATTTTTTTGAATCAGTCATTTTTGGAATTAAAATATCAAGTTGAGTTGAATATTTTTTTCAAGAATTAGATTTATTTAAATCAGTTCTACTAATAATTAAATTTTTAACTACTTGTGATTTTGTTTTTGAAACATAAATTGAGTAATCTTTTTCTGAAGTAATATTATTAATAGGACTAATTACTTGATTATTTTCAGTAGTTTTTATAGGTTGTATTGGTAATACTGTATTTCATGTATTTTTAACAGGTTCATTTACTAAATTATATGTTCATTGCAAAAATGAATTACAATTAATATTACTTAATTGAGAATCAATACAACTAATTCACATTTGAGAATTAATATAATTTTTAATACTTGATAATGGATATATTAAACCAAAAGTTAAATCAGTATAATTAATATATTTTCAATCAATGTTTGATAACTTAATATCAAAACTACCATTTTTTGAATAAGGATTAAATTTATAAAGTGTAAATTTATTTGCGATAGAATTTAATGGAATTTCAAATGAATAATCAAATTTTAATTTTCATAAATTATCAATTTGATTTATTCATAATAAAGTTGATCAATAATACAATGAATATAATCCTAAATCATTTGATGATAAATCACTTTTAATATCAAATGTAATATTATTAATTCTTAAATCATCAATAACATTATCAAAATCAAAACTATAAACTATATCATTAGAAACAGAATCTACATAAAAAGTATTATTATTTACTTCGTTAAGATTAAGGTTAATTTTAGCATTAGTTGTATCATTAACTCATGAAACGTATATATAAAACGTATTAGAATTATTTCACTCCAAATTTTGTACATAAGCACTAATTAATCATTTATTGATTCATTGAGGTAGTATAAAAGAATTATCAGTTATATTTAATTTTGTTTTATAATTTCATAATATAATTATATCTCAATCTCTAAATCATTTTCAATTTAAAGTTATTTTAGAACCAACTTTAGAAATAAAATCACTTGATTTATATCAATAAATAAAAGGAGAACCTAATATATTATTTTTTGCGTCTTTTAAATTAAAATTTAAAGAATAATATAATCAATATTTACTTATAGATATAGATGATACTCCCTCTGGATTTATATCGTTATCCAATTTTCATTTAATAATAGAATCACTAATTTCAATATCAAGTGAACCAGACTCTTTTTTCTTAAATAAATTTGAACCTGAAATATTTGAATCATAAAAATTTTTTCATTTTATTTCAAAAGGAGATCCAGCAGATATTCAAGATGGAAATTTAATTTCTTCTATGTATGGTTGATATTTTTCTGTTAAATTAAAAGAAACATAATTTGGGGATACATATTTTCATCTACCAACTCTAAAAGTTCATTTTATAGCTTCAGGTATCAATTCAAGTCTACAAACTCAAGAAAGACATGAAACAGGTTTTATTTCAGCATTATCAAGAAGTATACTATCGGAAGAAGTGTAATTAGTTAAATTCACTAATACATCTCTAACTCATCTTTCAACATTTCATATAGAAACAGAAGTAATATTTGGTAACTTTGATTTAGAATTTATATAATTAATAGAGTTTGAATAATTTCAAGAAGATAAAACAGAAATTTGATTATTTCAAGACTCTAAAATATATCACTTAACTATTATATGATCATCATCAGAATTTAATATATCATAATTTGTTCAATTAATTATAGCCTTAAAATCAGTAGTTATACTTGGGAAATTTTTTCAATAAATATATAACAAATATCAATTTTGAGCATCATATTTTTCTATAGCACTTGTTATATTTGGCCTATTTCAATATATAGAAATTTTTATTGGTTCACTTAAAAATCAATTTGAATATACTTTTAAATCATATGTTCATAATAAATTATCTGCTTTAAATTTTAAAGTATTTCAATTATTTGATGTTGTAAAATCTGTTATAATTTTATTATCACCTAAATATATTTTAGTATCTCAATATGAAGATAAATTTTCTCAATAAATAGATATATAACTTCATTCAGCAAATCAATTCTCTCAATTAATAAAATTTATTTTTGGAACTTTTATTTTTGTATCAAATAAATTAGATTTTAAATTTCATACAGTAACATATAATGTTGTCTTATTAAAATCTTCTGATATTTTTCAAATAATACTTGTAGGATTTTGAGAATCTACTGTAAAAGTTCAACTATCTAATGTTACATTTCATCAATTTAAATTTTTTCATTTAATAATAATAGATCTACTATTATTATCAGTTGAATATTCAACTGATTCAATTAAAGGAAAAGAAAATGTTTGTCACAATTTTATATTTCAGCAAACAACATAAAAAGTTCAATTATATGTATTTAATTTTGAAAATGGAAAATTTAATGATGTTTCTGAAGTTGTTTTAAAATAAATTACTTGATTATTAAATAATAAATGTGTACAAGTTCCTAACTTTGTACCTGATAATTTAATTTCAGAAGTAGAATTTATATTACCATCATAAAATATTGAATTTATTTCAGTTTTTTCAACAATTTCTTCAGTATCATCAGCATATGAAAAACAAAAAGTAAAAATGGAAAACAATAAAAATAATAATATTTTCTTCATAAAAAATTTTTATATTATAATACTTGAATTATAAAGCAAAAAAGCAGAAATAAAATTTGCTTTTTTATTTCTGCTTTACATTTTTTTATTTTACTAGTTTATTAATTTTTTCTTCTAATTTTCTAAGTTTATCAAGTGCTTGTTCCTTTTTTTCCATTTCAGCTCTAACTAATTTTTCAGGAGCTTTACTAATAAAAGTTTCATTTAATAATTTCTTATCTAAAATAGAAATATATTCTTTTGTATCATCTATTTGAAGTTTTATTCTCTCAATTTCTTTGTCGACATCTAGTGCATTTGAAGTATCAACAAAAACTTCAACTCATGCTTTTATAACTCAAAAAGCGTAATTATCTCCATCTGGTTTTTTTTCAACTAATTCAAAACTATCAGCTTTAACAATTCAAGCAATAAGTTCTAAAACTTCACTTAATATTTCTTTATTTTTTTGTTTAGCATAAATTTTTAAACCAATTGTTTTATTTGGCAATATATTATTATCCGCTCTAATTGCTCTTATTTCTCTAATTACATCGAAGACAAGTGCATTATCTTTTTCTAGATTTTCATTTCTAGGAAGAGTTACTTTTCACCAAGTAGCATCTATTAAATCTCAAGAAAAACCTAGTCTAGCATATATTTCTTCTGTAACAAAAGGGATATATGGATGCCAAAGTTTTAAAAGTGTATTCAATACAAAAGTAATTACTTTATCTCAATATTTTGAAGTTTCTTTTGTAAGTTTAAATTCTTCTATATAGTAATCACAAAATTCATTTTTTGTAAATGTTTGTAGCTCTTGTCATGCATCTGAAAATTCAAAAGTTTCCATAGAATTAGAAACTAAATCTGATAAATATCTAACTCTAGATAAAATCCATTTTTCATGAAACATTAAAGAATCATAATTTTTTGATAATTCAGCTTCTATTTTTTCTATATCTGTTTCAACTCAAGTTAAATTTGTAGAAACAAATCTAGATGCATTCCATAATTTATTTATAAAAAACATATTATTTTCTACATTTTCTTCATCAAATTTCAAGTCATTTCAAGGTGTATTTCAAATAGAAAGAGTTAATCTAAGTGCATCCGTACCATATTTTTCAATCATATCAACTGGATCAACTCAATTTCCTAAACTCTTACTCATTTTTCTACCTATTTTATCTCTAACAAGTCAGTGTAAATAAATAGTTTTAAATGGCGTTTGTTCTGTAAATTCATATCAAAATAATAACATTCTAATTACCCAGAAAAATATTATATCATGACCAGTTTCTAAAACTGAAGAAGGATAAAATTGTTTTACTAAATCGTTTTGATTTGATATATCATCCATATTATAATCAAGAACTGCAAATGGCCATAAAGCTGAAGAAAACCAAGTATCTAATGCATCTTTATCTCTTGTAAGTACAATTGAATCATTTTTATAATGAGCTTTTGCAGTTTCATAAGCCATTTCTTCATTTTCTGCACAAAACATTTCTCAATCAGAACCATACCAAACTGGAATTTGATGTCACCAAATAAGTTGTCTTGATATACACCAATCTCTTAGATTATAAATCCAATCTTCAAATGTTTTATTAAATCTTTTTGGAACTATTTCAAAATCTTTTTTCTTATAACCTGCAATTACTTTTTTAGCAATAGGTTCTATTTTTACAAACCATTGTTTTGAAATAATAGTTTCTATTTTTGCATGGCTTCTCTCTCAATAACCTACTTTAGAAGTATGTTCTTCTATCTTAACTAGATTTCATTTTGATTTTAATAATTCAACTATATTTGCTCTAGCTGTCATAAAATCTTGTCCAGCAAATATACCTGAGACATCAGTCATTTTACCATCTTTTCATAAAACTACTTTATTTAATGGTAAATCATGTCTTTTTGCTACTTCAAAATCGTTTGGATCATGAGCAGGAGTTATTTTTACAGCACCAGTTCAAAATTCCATATCTACCATTTCATCTGCAATAAGTGGAATTTCTTTATTTATAATAGGTAAAATAAGTTTTTTACCTGCTTTAAGTAATTTTTTATATCTTTTATCTTTTGGATGAACAGCAACAGCAACATCTCAAAGCAAAGTTTCTGGCCTAGTTGTAGCAACTACTATTTCATTATCACTTCATGAAACAAAATAAGTAATATGATATAATTTACCTTTTTCTTCTCTATAAATTACTTCTTGATCAGATACTACAGTATCTAAAACAGGATCATAATTTACCATGTATTCACCTTTATAAATAAGTCATTTGTTATATAAATCTACAAATGCTTTATTTACTTTTTCATTCATATCTGGATCCATTGTGAATTTTTCTTTTGACCAATCACAACTTGCTCACATTTTTCTAAATTGACTTTGTATTTCTCAACCATATTTTTTTGTCCAATCAAAACATTCTCACAAAAATTCTTCTCTTGATATATTGTGTTTATTTTTTCATTCTTTTGCTAATTTTTCTTCTACTTTTACTTGTGTTGATATACCAGCATGATCAGTCCCTGGTAATAAAAGAGTACTATCTCATTTCATTCTATGATATCTAGTCATGATATCTTCTAAAGTTAGCATAACAGAATGTCATACATGTAATTTAGAAGTTACATTTGGAGGCGGCATTGGAATATAAAAATTCTCGCCAGTTGTTGATGTTTTTGGTTTAAATCTACCATTTTTTTCCCAAGATGCATATAGTTTTTCTTCAAAACTTTTAGGATCGTATTTTTTTGGAAATTCTCCGTTATTTGTCATTGTTTCATTATTAATAGTTAAAATAAGTTAATTACCTGTTAATCATATTTTAATCGACTCGTCTTATAAAATAATATGTTGTCATATTACCAATTTTTTAGTTAAAAAATAAGCTTATTGGCATTATACCAACAAGCTTATTTTTTCAAAATTTAGTTTTACAAATTACATAAAAAACAAAAATGCACTATCTTGAATTTGAGTAATTTCAGTTATTTCAGGAGTAGATAAAATAATATCATATAATTCATTTGAAGCATTTTCAATTATTTTTAATCAAATTACTAACGATAATAATAAAACAATAGTCCATCTAGTATATTGTGGTTTTAACAATTTGCAGTTTTTTAATGATTTTTTTAATTTTTTTAGAAATTTCATATAAATATGATTATTTTATAATACTATTATATTAAATCATACTTTGCATTTTGTGTCAAAAAAGAAGAAGTTTTTAAACTTCTTCTTTTTCTTCTTCTAATGCATTTTTTTCTTCTAATCTTTTATTTAATTCATCCCAAACATCTTTTGGAATATTTTTTGCTATTTTAACTGCTGGATAATTTTTTGCAGCCAAGAATTGTCATCTTTTACTATTTTTTAAAACAAGTTCTTCTCAAGTTTCCTCATCAACTAAAAGTCATTTTTCTTTTAATATATTTTCAAGTATTTCTTCTTTATCATCTTTTATCTTCCCTATCCATTTTACTTTTGGATATTCACTACTAGCAAGAAATGGTCAAAATCTACCAGTTTTTACTACAATAGTTCATTCTATTCAATCTGGACAAGGTTTTCACTCGTATTTTTTTCTCAAATCAGCTAATGCATCTTTTTCTCACTCTGGTTGATCTATAAAATCACACTCAGGGTAAGCAGAACATCCTATAAATTTACCATTTTTACTATGTCTATATATAAGTTCACTACTACATTTAGGACAAGCTTTTCATACTTTTTCTATTACTTTTTCCGCATTATCCCCTGCATGTTCTAAATCTTTTTTTAAACTACTATTCCAAAATCTATCAAGCATAGAAACATAAGTTTCTTTTCATGTAGCTATATCATCAAATTCTGATTCTACTTTTGATGTAAATTTATAATCCATCATATCTTTGAAATATTCTTGCAAGAAATCATTTACAGTATAAGCAACTTCTGTTGGAGCAAGATGTTTTTTATTTACTTTTTCAATATATCATCTATCTATAATAGTTGAAATAGTTGGAGCATAAGTTGATGGTCTACCTATTCCCTCTCATTCTAATTTTTTTACAAGAGATGCTTCAGTATAACGAGAAGGTGGTCTTGAAAAATTTTGAGTTCATTTAACTCATTTTCAAATAAGTTTTTCTCCTAATTCTATGTCTGGTAAAACTCATCCATCTTCTTCTAAATCTTCATTTTCATCATCACTTGACTCAATATAAAGTTTCATAAATCAATCAAACTTAATAACTTCTCATTTTGTTATCCATAGTTGATTTTGAGCTTTTGTTGGAGAAAAAGAAAATGTAGTTACTTCAACAACAGCATCACTCATTTGAGAAGCTAAAGTTCTTTTCCATATAAGAGTATATAATTTCAATTGAGTAGCATCCAAAATAGAAGCTAAACTTTCTGGTGTTCTTGTTAAATCAGTTGGTCTAATAGCCTCATGTGCTTCTTGTGCTCATGCTGACTTTGTTTTATAATCTCTATCTTTATGATAAGTTTTTCAAAAATCTTTTTCTATCACTTCTTTTGCTTGTACTTTTGCTTGATCAGATAAATTTAAACTATCAGTTCTCATATAAGTAATAAGCCCCTGTCTTTCATTATTTCATAAATCCATACCTTCATAAAGCTTTTGAGCAATCATCATAGTTTGTTTAACTCAAAAACCAAATTTTCTAGATGCTTCTTGTTGAAGTGTAGAAGTCGTAAATGGAGCTCAAGGTGATCTTTTACTATCTTTTTTTATACTATCAACCAAAACAAATTCTATATCTCAAAATATAGATAATTCTAAATTATCTTTTTTATTTTTTGATTCTTTTAAAAGATTTAAATCATCATAAAGAACTGAAAGTAATTTTTCTACTTCTTCTTTTGATTTAAAAGTTTTAACTTTTCAAGCGATTTTTGATAATACTGATATAAATTTAAAATTACCATATGATAATTCTACACTTATTTTCCAAGATTCTTCAGGTTTAAAAGCAAGTATTTCTCTTTCTTTTTCTACTATCAATTTTACAGCAACAGATTGAACTCTACCTGCTGATAATCATTTTCTTATTTTTTTCCATAAAACAGGACTTACTTTGTATCAAACTAGTCTATCCAGTATTCTTCTAGCTTGTTGAGCATCAACTAAATTTAAATCAATTGTTCTAGGATGTTCTATAGCGTGAGTTATAGCTTTTTTTGTGATTTCGTGAAATACTATTCTTTTTGTTGTTGCAGGATTTACATTTAAAGTATGACAAAGATGCCAACCAATAGCTTCTCATTCGCGGTCCTCATCGGTTGCTATCCAAATTTCACCACATTCTTTAGCTAGTTTTTTTAAACCATCTACTGTTTTTTTCTTTTCATCTGTGATACCATAATCTGGAGTAAAACCATTTTCTATATCAATTCATAGAGTTTTAACAGGTAAATCTCTGATATGTCACATAGAGGCAACAACCTTATAATCAGGTCATAAAAATTTCTCAATAGTTTTTCATTTTGCAGGAGATTCCACAATAACTAAATTTTTTGCCATAAAAAAAGATTAAAAATTACTGCTTAACTTTTTAATCTTTTTTATATTTAAGTCAAAAGAAAATTATTTATTATCACATATATTCAAATCTACAACTAAATCATTTTCATATTTTTTCTAAATCTTCTACTTCATCAAAATCATTTTCTTCTCAAGTAGTATCATTTATTATTGAAACTGGTACATATCAAACTGAAACAAAAAAATGATATATATTTAACTTCCTTGTATATTCTTCACTTGGTAATCAAAAATTTTGTTTATAAATTTCTAAGATCTTTTTTCATAATCATTTTCATCTATATTTTTTATCCAATTCAATTAATAAATGATTATGCGATACAACTTTTCAGTATTTATACATTCATGGAGATATAACTCAAACTTCTTTTCAATCATAATAATAAGTTATTTTTCTTTTATCACTATCAATTTTATAAGTTAATTTTGAAAATTCTAATACATCTAAAGTTTCTCTTTTAAATCTAAGTGGTTCAGTTTTAAAACCAAATTTTTTATCTACATTTCATTCAGTTTGATCTAAATATGCTTCCCATTGTTCAGGAGACCAACTTGTCATATCTTTTTCATTTAAAGCCATTTTATACTATTTAGTAATTATTAAATCTATATTAACACAAATAAAAAATCTTGTAAAATTTTACAAGATTTTTTTATAAATTAATTACATTTTTAACTAAATTTTTATTATCAAATGGAAATTTATAATTTTCTAAATATCTAACAATAGAATAAAAAATAGACCATTTATCAAGTGACTCAAATAAATATGAATTACCTTCATTTTTAACTGGATTAAATTCTTTTAATATTGAGTTTAAATGATTTTTAGATAAAATTATAGGTGCTATACCTAATTCTAAATATTTATTTAAATTTTCAATAGAATTATCACAAACAATAAAATCAAATCAGATTAAATCATTTTCTTCAATTTTTGCAGTTGCAATTATATTTTCTCCCAACTTTTCAGTTTCAACTCATGCAATTTCCAATACAAATCAAGCAGGTAAAACAAGTAAACCATCTCTTAAATCCTTTATAAGAACTTTATTATTTATTTTTATAAGACCTAGAGCCTTATCTTTAGATGGTAATCCAAATTTCTTTTTAAGTAAAATATTTTTCTCCTTCTTTTCTTTCACTACCATATTTAAATCCATATCGAAAAGTTAAATTAATAAGCTAAAAAAATTATATCACAAAATAATGTATAATTACAAATTTAAAAGCTTGACTTTAATTGAAAAAAGCTCATAAATATATTTTTGCTTTTTTAATATTTTTAAATAAAATCTGCAAAACAATAATAAATTAAATACAAAAATGAAAGATTTCTGGAAAAAACAATTAGAAAAAAATGGTAAATTAGTATTTTTAGCTCCTATGGACTGATACTGAGATAGTGCATACAGACAAGCAATGAAAAGGGTTTCACCACATATTTTTTGTGTAAGTGAATTTTATAGTGCAGACTGATTAATTCATTCTAGATTTTTGGCTGATAGTGTTTTACCACATACAGAAATGGAAGATCCACTTATTATTCAAATTTTTTGAAAAGACCCCGTTATATTTGCAAATGCTGCTAAAATAATAAGCGAAAGTAAATACAACATAGCTTGAATAGATATAAATATGTGATGTCCTGCAAAAAAAGTAGTTAGAAGTTGACATTGAAGTTGTTTACTTATAAATGAACAAACTGCTTTTGAAATAGTAAAACATATGCATGAAGCAACTCATCTACCTATAAGTGTAAAAACAAGACTTAGTTTTGATGGAAATCAAAACTTAATAAATTTTGTAAAATGACTTGAAAATGCTTGAGCTAGCCTAGTAACTATTCATGGTAGAACAGCAAAACAAGCTTATACTGGACATGCTGACTTTACAAATATTTATGAACTCAAAAAACATGTTTCAATTCCTGTTATTTGTAATTGAGATATAGCAAATTATACTGACTGAATAAATAAAGTTAAAGAACTAGATGGTATAATGCTAGGAAGAGCTAGTTTTTGAAATCCTTGGTGTTTTATATGAGAACCTCAAATAAGTGATGATGATTTTATCTCTAAGACCTGAGTAAAAAGAGAAAATTTCATAGATTGAGTTTATCATCCAACTCTATCTGAAATACTGGAAGCAATGGAATTTCATGCTGAGAAACTAGTAGAAACAAAATGAGAAAAAAAATGAAGTTTAGAGATAAGAAAACATCTAGTTCAATATTTAAAAAATTTCCCTTGAGTTAAAAAATATAGAAAAAGATTAGTAACAACTGAAAGTGTAGAAAATACTAGAGAAATATTAGAAGAGATTAAAAAAGAATTTAATGAAGAATTAAACAAAAGACCAAGCCTAAATGAAATAGAAAAAAAAGAAGAAAATCTATAAGATTTTCTTCTTTTTTAATATTCTTCAACATTACCTCAACCTCAATAATTTCTTTCAACCTCAACGAATTTTTGATTATTTTTTTCAAACATAAGTTCTATATTACCTATTGGTCAATTTCTATTTTTTCTTACAAGTACATCTGTAATTCATTTTTTTTCTGTAAATTCATCATAATATTCTTCTCTATAAAGCATCATAATTATATCTGCATCTTGTTCTATTGACCCTGATTCTCTTAAATCTGACATTATAGGCCTCTTATCAGGTCTTTGTTCAACAGTTCTAGATAATTGAGAAAGAGCAATAATTGGCACATTTAATTCTCTTGCAAGTGATTTTATTCATCTAGAAATCTCAGATATTTCTTGAACTCTGTTCATAGAATTTCAATTACTCATTAATTGTAAGTAATCAATTACAATTAAATCCAGTCCAGATTCTATTTTTAATCTTCTACATTTTGATTTTAATTCTACTAAATTTCAACCAGCACTATCATCTATATATATATTTGCTTGGCTTAATTTTTCCATAGCTTCTCATATCTTAGCAAATTCATGATCTTCTAGTTCTCATTTAGCTAATTTCCAAGAATCTATTTGCATAGCACTCGCAATCATTCTATCTGTTAATTGTTCTTTACTCATTTCCAGAGAAAATATAGCTACATTTTTTCAATTATATCATACATTTTGAGCTAAATTTAAGGCAAAAGCTGTTTTTCACATAGATGGTCTAGCAGCCAAAATTACCATATCTCATCATTTTAGACCATTAAATTTATGATCTAAATCTTTAAAACCAAGATGTAATCTATGATCTTTTATCAAATCTGGATTTTCATGTATCTCTGCAAATTCTTCAAATCTTTGTTCAAGAATTTGATTGATATGAACAAGTTTATTTTGTATAAAAACTTGAGTTACATTAAAAACTGATTTTTCTGTTTTTTCAAGTAAATCATTTATAGATTTATCTTCATCATAACCATAAGAAATTATTTCATTTCAAGCTTTTATTAGATTTCTTAATACTGCTTTATTTTTAACTATTTGTGCATATTCAAATACATTTGCAGTTGTTGGAACTATTTCTGTTAATTCTGCTAAATAACTTATTCAACCAATTTTATCAAGGAGTTTTTTATCATCTAATTTCTCTTTTACAGTTATTAAATCTATAGGTTTATTATGTTTATATAAATCAAACATAACACCAAAAATACTAGAATTTGCTTCTACATAAAAATCACTTTCTTTTAATAAATCTCAAATTGTAATAAAACAATCTTTGTCTATCAAAATACTTCATAAAACTGATTGTTCAGCTTCTATAGAATGTGGAGGCACTTTCAACATTTTAATATATTTAGGAGATATAATTTATGATGATAAGATACAAAAAAAAACATAAAAGTAAATTTATGTTTTTTTTTAATGTTTATAATATGTGAAAAATATTTTGTTAAAAACTATACAAAATCATTTAATTCTCTAACTTTATCTCTAGATACAGTATTATAAGGTTGTAATTCAAGAATTCTTTTATGAATATCAATAGCTTCTTTAAATTCTCTAAGCTCTTCAAAACAAACTGCTTTCATATTAAATTTATCTATATCTCTTGGTTTAAATTTAAGATATTGATTTATGTATTTTAAAGCATTTTTATAATCTTTTAAATCATAACTTATTTCACTAAGCATATTTATAACCTCTTCATCAGCAGGATTTTTTTTGTGTACTTTTACATAATTATCCATTGCTAAGTCAAGTTTTCATTGCATAGCATATATATAAGCAATTTTTTTATATAAATCACTATCATCTTTTATAACTTCTAATAAATCTCTATAAATTATTTCAGCATTTTGATAATTTTTTTCTTTTATATAAATACTAGCCAATTCAAGATTTAAATCTTTATTAAATTTATCTATAGATAATCATTCTATAATTATTCATTTTGCAGTATCAAAATATCACTTTGAAGAATTATTTTTTACTCTTTTTAATAACTCTGTTAACTGATTTATTTCTTCATCTGTTAATTGTTTTGTATTTTTTTCCTTTTTATAATTTTTTTCTTTTGTATTTAAATCAACTTTATTTAAAGCTGTTTTTTTAGTAGCAATTTCTTCTTTTATTATTACATTTTTCACTTTAAAATATGCCTTGTAAATTTTTCAAGACATATAATAAATTAGATAAATGAAACTAAGAATAAATACAACAATTTCCAATTTCAAAAAAAACAAGTTTTCCATAAATTTTAGATATTTAATATATAAATTCATTTTAGGAATTTTTTTGAATTTATCAACTAAATTATTTCATATTTTCAATAATTATTTTTTCTTATTATATTTCATAATTCTAAAATAGTAATTTTTAGCAATATAGAGCTAATATCTAAATTTAATTTTAAAGCAATTTCATCTATATTTAATGATTCTATTAAAAGTACATTATATATATTTTTTTCTAATTCATCAGAAAATTTTAAATCTTTTTTTGAGCTTAAATTATTAAGTATATTGTATTCACAAAGTACATCATTTGGTGATAAAACCATTTTTGCTTCAGATGCTAATATTAAATTATTACATCATATAGAATTTTGCCTAAATATATCTCATGGTGGAGTAAAAATATCTTTTCACAAATCAAGTCATAATTTAACTGTAATTAATGATCATGATTTTTCTCTAGCTTCAACTACAAAAATTCATTTTGATAATCCTGCAACTATTTCATTTCTAATTGGGAAATTATAAGGATTTCAAATTTCTCAAAATGGAAAAATAGATAAAACACCTCATCATAATCTAATTATTTCATCATATAATTTTTTATTATTAACAGGATAATTTATATCTATTCAAGTTCAAATTACAGAAATAGTTTTTATGTCATTTTTTAATGCAATTTCATGAGAATATGAATCACAACCATATGCTCATCAAGATATTATAGAAAAATATCTTCAAATTTCCGGAATAAATAATTCTATCACATTCTTTCAATAAGAAGTTATATTTCTAGAACCAATAAAAGCAATTCAAGGTAGAGTTATATTTCATCTCAAATAAATTAAAAATGGTATATTAAAAATATTTTTTAAATAATCTGGAAAATCTTCCTCAAAAAAAGTGATTATTTTTACATCTAAATCAATAATCATTTTTTCTAAATCTTCTAACTTAATATCATTTTTATATTTGATGATATTTTCTATTTTTTGTTCTTTAAAGCCAAATTGCTTTAAAATAGAAGTATTAATATTTTCATAAAATTCTTTATAATTTTGTTTTTTCTCAAAAATAAAAAAAAGTTTTTTATGGTCAATTCAAATTTTGTGGAGAGCTACTAAATAAACTTTTTCATTCATAAAAAAAGAGTTATAGAAGCTAATATAAAAATATATTACTCATAACTCTTATAAATAAAAAACTTTTTTATAACTCTGTATTTTTAAGTTCTTCTTGTAATAAAACTTTTTCTTTTTTTATTTCTAAAATTTCAGTTTTATTAGTTGATTCAAAAGATAATCTTTTATAAAAAACATAAATAAAAATAAAAATAAAAACTTTACCTATAGTATTAACAATAACATCAAAGAAACCTGAAACAAGATAATTAAAAAATGAAAAAGTAGATAAAAAATCAGATAATAAATCTTTACTATTTAAGCTATTTGATAGGTTTGATAAATTACTAGAATTTGAAAAGAAAATTGAAAAGAAATTTGATGCTATTCATGATAATAATCAAACTATCATTCAAATTACCATAATATTTCAAAATATTCTCCACCATTTCTTTGATGTAATATTTACTGAAAAATTAAAATTTTCTCTAGAATAGTCATCACTATCTACAGCACTATAAACTGAAAAAGTTGTTTTTAATCATCTGTAAATTGCAAAAATTATAAATAAAAATAAAGCTATCCCCATCAAAATTCATCAGATAGTTTTAAATATAGGATCTAATTTTAAAAAATAACTTAAATTAAAAAGTCATCCTCAAACTATAAAAATAAATGATGGTATAAGTGCGACATATGCAAAAATATACCAATAAGTTTTCATAATAGGTATAAATCTATTTAGCGAAAACATAAAATTTTCTTTAAAATCAATTTTTTCTGCTCATTTATAAAAATCTCCTATAGTTTTTATTGAATAAATCAAAAAAGGCATATACAATAAAAGATATATTAATCAAAAAAACATACCTAAAACTGCTAATAAAACTACTTTTGGATTAGCAAAAAATAAGAAAAAATTACTATATTGCATAGTTTCAAAAACAGAAGAAATAGTTCCTGAAAATAGCAAATAAATAATTATTAGACCAAAAAAAACAAAAGAAAATAAATAATAAACAAAAAATGGAATAAATAAATAAATAAACGCTTTTCTAAATATTTCAAAGCTTTGTTCAATTCTATCAAGTACTTTTTCTTGTGTATTCATAATAAAATTTGATTAAATAATATAATTTAATAATATATAAATGTTTGTAATAAACAAAATTATTTTTTTATTTTTATATTATGGATGAAACTACAACGGTAAATGTTGATTCATTAGATTTAAGTGGTTTAGAAAATATGGATTTTTCTGCAATGGACGCATCGTATACTGGTACTGGTCTTATGATGACTCCTGGTATGGAAGAAATGTTTGGAACTGCATCTGTTATAATAAATATTTTATCAGTAATAATGTATTTTTGAACTGCTTATTGATTATATTTAATAAATAAAAAATTAGGTGAAAAATATGCATGGTTATCTTTTGTACCTATTGCTCAATTTTACAACTATTTTAGCGCATCTCAAAAATCATTTCTTCATTACTTTGTATTACCAATTATTTGATTAATTGTATGATTCATATTATGATTTTTTACATTTTGAATTAGTATAATTGCTGCTTATATTTATTTTATTGTAATGTGGATAAAATTACTTCATGCAATTTCACTTAGAACTTGAAATGGAGCTTGGACTACTGTTTGATTCTTATTTGTAAGTTTCATTATGTTCCCTATTGTTTGAACTAAAATGTCTGATCAATCTGGAAATATTTCAGAAGAAAAAGTAACTGAGACTAAAAAAGAAGAAAATACTTCAATTGAATTATAATAAAAAAGAACTCAAAAAGAGTTCTTTTTTATTCTTCTAATTTTAAACTTTCACTATGAATTCTATTCCAAATATCTATTATAAATTCATCTCTAAGTCAAAATTCTCTTGATACTTCTAAGTTTTCATTTAATAATTTTTGCCATCTATCATTATCAAGAGGTACTATTTGTTCTTGTTTTTTCACAAGTCATATTTGTTTAACTATTTCAAATCTTCTAAAAAAAAGATAAATTAATTCTTTATCTAGAGTATTTATTTGTTCCCTATATATTCACAATAATTCTTTATTTTCCATAATATAATTTAAAAAAATATTTTATATATAATAAAAAAAAGAATAGAAATATCTAATCTTTTTTTTATTTTATAATGTTATATCTGAATAAATTCATTTTTCTATTTTTTCTTGTATTTTAATTTCTTCATCTTTTTTAATTGTTGTATCAGCAATCATAAATACCCATCATCTAGTTGCATAAGTATTATAATCTGTAAATTTAGCTTTAATAACTCATTTAGCAAATGCATAATCAACTATTTGTTCTTGCCATGATTTAGCATTTTTTGGATCATAGCTATAATCAAAACCTATTGATCTAATAAGCATTCAAAGTGTTTCTGCTTTTGTTATATTGTGTTCAGGTCTAAATTCTGTATTTTTTGTAATAAGACCATTATCTACTAATACTTCAATACTTAAACAAGCCCAAGTATTTGGCTTAACAGCAGTTACATCAGTAAATATTCCATCACATCATTTTTTCTTTGGAAGTCATGCTACTCATCTAGAAACAGCAGCTATTTCTTGTCTTAATACATAATCTCATAAATTATAATTTTCAGGATCTTCTTTATGATTATTAATAATTCCTCTTTCAGCTAAGCTATTTGCAGCTTCTATTTCAGTACTTGAATATTTAATAGCTGTATATTCTCAGAAAACAGATGAAAACATAAAAAAAGATAATATAAGTATTGCTATTTTTTTCATAAAAAATATTTAAATATTAAATTATATAAAGATTATAATTGTATTCTAATATACTCAAAATTAAAAGACTAGATTATATTTACATAATCTAGTCTTTATTTATTATATACTTAAATTTTCAAGTGCTTTAATTCTATCATCTAAATCTGGATGAGTAGAAAATAAAGCCATTATTCATCATCTTCATTTTGTAGAAATCTTCATAGCTGCTAATTTAGAATTATCAAGAGAAGACATAGATTGCATTTTTTTAAGTGATTCTAAAGCAGCAATCATTTTCTTTTTTCATACATAGTTTGCACTTCAAGCATCAGCTCTAAATTCTCTATGTCTACTAAACCACATCGCAATTAATGAAGCTAATATTCAAAAAACTAATTCAAAAAACATAGATAATCAAACATAAGCCCAAGAATGTCAATTACTTTCTTCTCATTTATTTAAATATGATTCTACAATTCAAGCCAAAACTCTTGATATAAAAATAACAAAAGTATTTAAAACTCATTGTAATAAAGTCATAGTAACCATATCTCAGTTCAAAATATGAGCCATTTCATGAGCAACTACTCCTTCTATTTCATCTTTATTCATTAAATTTAATAAACCAGATGAAACTGCAACTAAAGAACTATTTTTTGAAGCTCAAGTTGCGAAAGCATTTGCTTCAGGAGAATTATAAAAACCAATTTCTGGTAATTTTATATTATTTCTTTCTGAAATATCTTTTATTAAAGTAAAAACTACTTTTTGTTTTTCATTTAAATTATCGAAATCATTTAATGTAACTATTTCTATAGAATAAGCTCTTTTAGCCATCCATCTAGACATAAGTAAACTTATAAAAGCTCAAGTAAAACCAAAAATAACTGCAAAAATAAGTAATCATACATACCCTCCTCAAACATATCAAGTTACATCTATTCCAAAAAATCTTTCAACTAAAAATATAGCAAAACTAAGTACTATAATAATAGCTAAATTTGTAATCAAAAATAAAAATATTCTCTTAAACATCTTCTATTATTTTAAAATTTAAATTAATTTATGTAGTGCTATATTTTATATAGCTAAACTTATTTGTCAAAAAATATCTTCTACTTTACTAGTATTTTTATTGGACAAAAATGATTCTATTATTTCTAAATCATATTTTATATTATGTCATACAATAAGTATATCTAATTCTAAAATACTTTTTAAAAATGATTTTAATTTAACATCACTAACTCTATCTCATTTATGAAATCTATTTATATAATAAATTCTTTTATCATCTAAATAAATAGATACTCAAACAAGTTCTGCTTTTATAATATCAAGTCATGTAGTTTCAGTATCAAGAACTATTTTTGTTTCCTTTTTAATTGATTCTAGAAGTTTATCTAAGTTTTCATCATTATTTATAATATGTACTTTTAATCATAAATCTCTCCATAATTGAAGTTTATTAATTCAATTTTCTCAAATAAGTGAATTAAATTCATATTTTTCAAAAAACTCTATTATATCTTGATTTAATATAGAATCTGGTTTAAATAAATAATTTTCTATTTCAAAATTATCTAATTCTACATTTAACTCAATAGTTGCTAATTTTTTACTAAGAAAAGCATCATTTCTTGATGAAACCAATTTTTCAAAAGTTTTTCATTTAAAGCAAGTTTGTAATTTTTTTATAGATATTTCATCTAAATTAGGAAGTATTTCTTCTAAAGTTTTTCAAGATACTACTTCTGAAACTACATCATATATACTTTCTACAGTTCAAATATAATTTATCAAATCTACGGCTTTTGCAGGTCAAAATCAATCAATACCTGGTATATTATCAGCCTTATCTCATACAATAGATAGATAATCTATTATAAGTTTTGGTTCTACTAAAAATTTTTCTTTTGTTTCAATAGGTCAAAATTTCTTCTTTTTCATAGTATCATAAATTTTTATATTATTTGATACTAAACTATATAAATCTTTATCTCAAGTTAATATATCCACTTCAAAATCAGTATTTCAATCAAATTTTCTAGCTAAAGTTCATATAACATCATCTGCTTCATAACCTGGTATTTCTACCATATCAATTCACATTTTTTTAATCATTTCTTCTATAAGAGAAATTTGACTTCTCAAATTATCAGGCATACGATCTCTTGTAGCTTTATACTCACTATATAATTTATGACGAAAATTCTCTCAATGAGCATCTTTTATAAAAACTATATAATCTGGATTTTCTTTTACTAAACTACTAGCAAAAAACTTAGCCATACCAAAAAGAGCATTTACAATAGTTCAATCTTTTGTAGCAAATTCAGGAAGAGCAAAAAACATACGATAAATAAAACTATTTCAATCTATGAGATATATTTTTTTCATGAAAAAATTATGAATTTATAAATATTTATAGTAGAATAATAAAAATATAAACTAATTTGTAAAGAAATTATGAAAAGTGGTACAAGTCAAAATTTAAAAATAGATGAATATGGAAATTCATATACATTTAACTTTAGAAAATTTAAAGAATGGAAAAAAGAATTTCTAAAAAGATTTCAAGAAAAAACTTGAAAACAATTCAATGAAACTTTTCCAAATAAAGAAGAAAAAGAAGCGTTATTAAAAGCACTATTATGATTCAAATGAGAAACTGATATTTTTAGTTCTGGTAGAAAAAAAGATATAAGAGAATATGAATTTAATCCTGAAATAATAAAATTAATAGAAGAATCTAAAAAAATTTCTATGGAATTACTTTCTATATTAAAATAGTAAAAAAACTTTTGACAAATAAAGTGCAATTTTATATAATGAAAGTCTAAGTTATGGGATTGTCTCTTAATTTAGAAAGAAAAAGGAGAAGATTTCAATGTGTGGACAAAAAGAAGTTAGCCTACCTCACCTGTGCCGTTACAAATGGCCTGAAGTGAAAAGCAAGTGCGCAAGCATTGGTGTAAACCTGAAGCAGGAAATTCCCTGCCCAAAGCAAAGGAACATTTTCTACCGGACCGTTGCACTGACAAAATCGGTGCAAGACCTGAAGCGGTTTTTCGAAACTGGGCAACATAAGGTTGCATTTGCAAGTTAACAAAACTTGCCATACGTGAAAGCAAAAAGACGGGAAATCCCCGTCTTTTTAAGTTTTTTTGATTTTATAAATAAAATTTATATAATCAAAAAAATAGTAACTAATTTTAAAGAAAGTGATACAAAATTTTAAATTAATAAACAAAAGAAATCTTACGACTAATATATATGAATTGGATTTTGAATGTGAAAATAATTTTGCTTTTAAACCAGGGCAATTTATAACTTTTTTAATACCTGTTTGATGAAGAGCATATTCTATACTTGAAGAAAATTGAAAAAATATAAAATTAATCATAAAAAAACGGGAACTTGATGAAGGTGGTAGATGATGAAGTAAATATTTATGTGAACTTGAAATATGAACTAGTATTAGATGAGTAGGTCCAGCATGACATTTTACACTTAAAGAAAATGAAAAAAATAAACTTTTTTTATGAACTGGTACATGATTTGTTCCATTATATAATCAAATAACTTATTGATTAAAAAATAAACTTAATTGTAATTTTAAACTTATTTTTTGAGCTAGAACAAAAGATGATTTATTTTACATAGATGAATTAAGTAATCTAAAAAAAGAGTATAATAATTTTGATTTTGAAGTATATCTTAGTAGAGAAGAAATTGTTTGATACAAAAAATGATATATAACTGATTTTTTAAACTATGAAACAAAAAATAGTTTTGAAGAAGTTTATATATGTGGTACTCCAAGTATGATTGATTCATCAATTGATATATTAATTGAAAAATGATTTGAAAAAGAAAATATTTTTACAGAAAAATATTAAAAAAAATGACTCGCTTTGCGAGTCATTTTTTTTAATAAATTAAATCAAGTACATTCAATGCATTTATATAGTATTCGTCTAAAAATTCCTCATCATCTCAAATAACTATTTTTATAGAAGAGAAAATAGAATCATTATTTAATTTAGTATTTTTTTCAATTAAATCATAAGAATTTACATCAATTATATCAGCATAAAAATCTTCTTTTAATTCTTCTAAGTCATCTACTTTTTTATTTCAAACTGACAAACAAATACCATTTAATATAAGTCAAAATTTAACTAAATCATAATTTTCTCAAACAACACTATCTACAAAAAACGCTTTATTTTCATCTTGTAAACCTGTAAAAGTATTAGGAATTACTATATCACCAGATTTTAATTCAAAATTTAAAAAAACCTTAGAATCATCTATATTTATAATTTGACTATAAATGTAATTTTCCTCCAAATGAGAAAAAATTAAATCTATATTTTTTTCAATTTTTATAAAAACTAATTTTTCTTTTTCTTCTCAATTTAAAACAATTTTCTCATATAAAACTAAATCATTTTCATTATTTATTTTTTCTAAACTATATTTAGCAATTGCTATTTCTAGTATTCTTTGGTTTGATGACAATATTATTTTTGTAGGTATCATTTATTTATTCTTATTTTTTAATAACTAAAATAAGTTTATAAATATATTTATTTTTGTAAAGTAAACTTGTAAAATCTAAACTTTGAAATAATATTTAGTGATAATAATTAATAAAAATATAGATGATGAGCTCTCCATATATAGTACAAATTTTTTCTTTTGGTATAGCAACTTTTATTATTTGAATGATAGTAATACCATATTTCATAAATTTTTTAATAGAATTTAAACTTGGAAAACAAATAAGAGAAGAGGCTACTTTATGAAAAGCTGTAGAATTTTTAAAATTGCATAAAAACAAAACTTGAACACCTACTATGTGATGAGCAATCATATTAGCAATTACATTTTTTATGGTTATTTTAAGTATTTTTTTACAAGAATTTTGACTAATAAACAATAATTTATTAAATCAAAAAGAAACATATTTATCAATCTTTACACTAGCAACAGTTTGATTTCTATGAATGATAGATGATTATATGAATATAAAATGAATAGGTAGAACAAAATGATTATCAGCTCGTTTTAAAATGTTTTGGTTAATTATATTTGCACTACTAGGTTCTCTTTGGTTTTATTTCAAACTTGATTGGTGAAATATTTGATTAAATTTATGATTAATTCATTGAATTAAATTATGAATTTGGTTTATTCCTCTATTTATATTTGTAATAATTTCATGAGCAAACAGTGTAAATATAACTGACTGACTTGACTGACTTGCAGGGTGACTTTTACTTTTTGCTTATAGTGTTTATGCATATATAACATATGATCAATGAATGTTTTTACTTTCAACTCTTTGTATAACTATAGTTTGAGCACTTATTGCATTTTTATGGTTCAATGTGAAACCTGCAAAATTTTATATGTGAGATGTTTGAAGCTTAGCTCTATGAGCAAATTTATGAATTATGGCAATGCTTACTAATACAATTTTTATATTATTTGTAGTTTGAGCTATATTTATATTTGAAACATTATCAGTTATAATACAATTAACTAGTAAAAAATTAAGAAATGGTAAAAAAATATTTAAAATAGCTCCATTTCATCATCATTTAGAAGCTATTTGATGGTCTGAAGAAAATGTGGTTTTTAGGCTTTGGTTAATATGATTTATATTTTGAGTATTTGGAATAATGTTCTATATGCTTCAAAAATAACAAAATAAATATTATGTTATATATTTAAAATTTACTAATATCTTTAGTAAATTTTTATATTTTTAAAACAATATAATGAATAAAACAAAAATTATAATACTACTGATTTGATTCTTAGATATACTATGAATTGGTATATTTGTACCAACATTACCTGAATTAGCAAAATATTATGAAGTAAGTGCTCATAGTATATCTTATGCTATTGTTTTATATGCATTTTTCTCATTTTTAGCGTCCCCTATTTTATGACAATTATCTGATAAATATGGTAGAAGAATAGTATTAATTCTATGTGTTGTTTGAACTTTTATTGCAAACTTACTTATGAGTTTAAGTGAAATTTTTATAGTTTTTCTTATCGCTAGAATTATAAATTGATTCACATGAGGAAATATAAGCGTCTTACAATCAATGTTATCAGATATATCTAAAACAAAACAAGAAAGAATGCAAAATATGGGTATGATTTGAGCACTTTTTTGAATGTGATTTATAATTTGACCAATACTTGGTTCCCTACTTTTACCATTTTCAATAAAAGCACCTTTTTGGTTTATGACTATATTAGCTTTAATTGAAACATTTGTAGTATTATTTTTTCTAGAAGAAACAAATAAAAATAAAGTAGATAAAAAAATAAATATAAATCCAACAACAACAATTATAAGATTTTTAAAAGAACCTAAAGTTAATTTATTTTTAATTTCATTTTTTGTGTTAATACTTAGTTTTTCTATGTATCAATGAATGTTTCCTGTATTTTTAAATGTTAAATTTTGAATACCTTGAAATATTATAGGATATATAATGGCTTGAGTATGAATAATGATTGCTTTCAATCAAGCATTTTTATTAAAAAAAGTATGGCTAAAATATTTTTCTTTAAAAAATCTTTTTATAATTGTTAATATAGCTATTTTTATACTATTTATAATATTATCATTCTTAAACTACTTCCCTGTATTTTTAGTAGTTTTTTACACAATGGTTTTATTTGCCTGAGTTGTAAATCCGATTTATGCTTGAGAAATAGTTGAATCAACAAAAGAACACGATAGATGAGAAATAATGTGAGTTTTAGGGTCTTTACAATCAATAAGTATGTTTATATGACCTAGTGTTTCTTGAATACTAATCGATAAAAATATATCTATTTTTATTTGATGAGCTTTTATTGTATTTATAAATATAATTTTCTTGAAAAAAATATATAGATTATTAAAATAAAAATAATACTATCTAAAAAAAACAAAATATGACTAAAATAACTATTTCTGCATTAATAAAATCTGATATAGAAAAAGTATGGGATGTTTGGAATAATCCTGAACATATAGTAAATTGGTGTTTTGCATGAGATGATTGGTCTTGTCCTAAATCTTCAAATGACTTAAAAACTTGAGATAAATTTAGTACAACAATGGCAGCAAGAGATGGTTCTATGAGTTTTGATTTAGAATGAGAATACACTTCTGTAATTCCTAAAAAAAGCATAGATTATATAATAATTGATATGCAATATTGAGAATATTATATAGAAAAATGAAGAAAAGTTTCTTTGGTATTTGAAAAGGATTGAGAATATACTAAAATAACTGAAACTTTTGATGCAGAAGATATTCATAGCTTAGAATTACAAAAAGCTTGATGGCAAGCTATATTAGATAGATTTAAAAATTATTGTGAAAGTTTATAATTATAATTAAGTAAATCTATGTGATTTAAAATGATAAATGAAAGTTTTATTTGTGAAAATTGCAATAAAACTATAGAAAAACATCCAGAAGGTAGTGCTCGTAATCACTGCCCTTTTTGTTTGTATAGTAAACATATGGATAAAGAATTTCCTTGAGATAGAGCATCTACTTGTTTATGAATTATGAAACCAATTGATATAGATCATAAAAAAAATAAATGATGGATGATTAAACATAAATGTAATAAATGTAGTAAAGAGATATTAAATAAACTTGCCCCTGATGATAATTTTTTAGATTTTATAGAAAAAAGAAATAAATTGGTTTAAAACTGACTACAAAGTTAAACTTGACTTTTTTGAAATTTAATTAAAATAGTTTAGCAATTTTGCAAGAAAAAGGAGACGTGTATGTCAGAAAGTGATAGTTATTTGAGTCGAGATGAACAAGAACGCCTCAAGGAAATCTTGAGAGCATTTGAGCTTGAAACCAGCTATATGGACGCAATCGTGTTCATAAAAGATGGTGAAGACTACCGGATAATCTTTGATTATTCTTTGGTTTCCAATTCAAGCGAGTATTTGGCTTACTGGTTTTACCATCTGGACTTCAGAAATGTTACCAGTATTAAAGTCGGTGAAATGAAAGGCTTTGTTGATGTCTTTAAAGACAAATATGATGTGGTGATGAAAATCAACCAAAATGTATTTGTATTTGTTTCAAAAGACAAAGAAGAGAACGAAAACAACATAACAACAACAGAAGAGTTGAGACTAAAAATGCTCAAGGATGATCTGGAAGAAGCAATTCTGAGCGCATACGCTTAAATTGAAGAGTAGCCAAGCGCTACTCTTTATTTTTTTAAAATTTTTAAATTACACATAAATTAATATAATTAATATATTATAAAAAATATAAAATATAATGAATTTTGAAATAAATAAATTTCTTGAAAAATATTATAATGAAAATGAATCAATAATACTAGCTTGTTCTACATGACCAGATAGTATGTTTTTATTATATGAAATACTTAAAACGAAGTATGCAAAAAATTTAGTTGCATGCTATTTTAATCATAAATTAAGAAAGGAAGCTGATGATGAAGAAGTTTTTTTAGAAAAACTATGAGAAAAAATGTGATTTAAAGTAGAGGTTGGAAATGCAAATATCAAAGAAATAAGAGATGTTTTTTATCCAAGTTTATGATTAGAAGAAGTTGCAAGAGAAAAAAGATATGCTTTTTTAAATGCAATTTTAAATATATATAATAGTGATAAAATAATTACATGACATCATTTAGATGATAAAATAGAAACTTTTTTCTTTAATTTAGTTAGATGAACTAAATTAACAGGGCTTATAAATATGACAGAAAAATCTTCTGGGATACTTAGACCACTTATAAATATAGAAAAAAAAGATATTTTAGATTATCTAAATGAAAATAAGCTAGAATACAAAATTGATGAATCCAACTTTGATACTGATATATCTAGAAATAAATTAAGGCATGATATAATTCCTCAATTTGAAAAAATAAATTCAAATTATAAATCAAATATATCAAATTTAATAAGTTATTTTGAAGAAATAAAAGAATTTTTAGATAAACAAGTTGCTGATTTTTTATATGAACAATGAATTTTAATTTTTAATAGTTGAAAATATAAAATAAATACTCTGGAAATAAACGGATATTTTTATATAAATGATTTTATTAAGTTATCTTCCCTACTTCAAAAAGAAATTATAAAACATATTTTTTATGTAAGCAATAACAAATCTACTATATGACTTAGTGAAGCAAATATAGCTGAAATAATTAGGTTCATAAATGGTAAAAATAATAAAACAGTAAAAGAAATAAAAGAAATGAAATTAAGAAAAGAAAATACAATCATTATTTTTTAAATATAAAAAGAACCAATAAATTGGTTCTTTTTATATTTTTAGATTTGGTAAATAACTAAGTAATTTAGATAAATCTAAATCTTTATTTAAAGCTAATTCTTGTTTTAAATAAACACTAGTTAATTGAGTTTTTATAAGATTTAATGTTCTTTCTCATAAAATTCAAGCATAAATACTATTTTCGTTTTCAATTAAATTATTTGATAATTGAAATTTAATTACTGCTTCTTTAGTTTTTTCTCAAAAAATAGCTGTATCATTATCATTAAAATATCCTAATTCTTTAAGTGAAACTTGTAAATTTCTAACATTTGGAGAAATATCTCAAAATTTAACTCAGTAAATATTTTTTGTTTTTGTTTCTACTTTTTGTAAAGCAATTTTTTCTATTTCTCTATATTTATCTTCTAATTCTTTTCTTCTTTTTTCTTCTTCTTGTTTAACTTTTTCTGCTTCTTCTAATTGCTTTTTATAATTTAAATACTTATTTTTTAAAGCTTCCCTAGTTTTTGGACCATAAAATCAAGCTCAAGCATCTCATACATTTTTAACAATTCATTCAGTTAATTGAAAATTATAAATACTATCTGTTATATCATTATAATTTCAAGTTAATTCACCATTATAAATTGATAATTCTTTCAAAATTGATTGTAATTTTTTTGTATTTTCTAATCATGATAAAGGTAAATTAAAAATCTCTAGCTTATCATTTTCTTTTTTAACTTCTGTATTAATAATTACTGGAGTTTGTTTTATTTCTTGCTTAACTTCAATTGGTTTTACTTCAGCTTTTACCTCTTGTTTAACTTCAATTTTTTGTATTTTTATATCATCAAATTCTCAATTTAAATACGCTTTTTTAAATTTATCTCTAGTTATATTTCCCCAATATCCAGCTCAAGCATCATTTTTTGAAGATAATATTTCATTATCAATTTGAAAATTATATACAATACTGATAATTTCATCATTATAAACTCAATTTATTTCTCAAGTATATAATCATAAATCCTTTAAAAATTGTTGTAATTTTTTTACTCTATTTGAATCAGAATCAACTCAAAGAGAATAAGTAAAAACATCTTCTTTAGGCTTTAATCATGATGTAGCCCAATTTGGTGATAATAATTTAGTATAATCAAGAGTTACAATAGAATTAGAGTCAATTATGTTTCATTTAACTGTTCTTTTTCCCCAATATAAAGCTCTTTGTAATCACTCATCTCCATAACCAACCCAAACATCTAATCTATCATGACTATATCCTCTATTTCAAGCCGTAACAATAGCACCTCATCTATCTGATATTTCTCAAATTCCAAGTCATTCTAAGTAAACTTTTGTTCAAAAAGCATAAGTTTTTGGTCAAGCAAGCATACCAGAAAAAACTCATTTTCAAGATGCTCATCTAATACCAGATCAATTTAATCTAATTTCAGATTCATAATTACCTGTTAAATAATGTTTTTGATTAGGCAATGGTGAATAATAAGCTGTAACTACAAAATACCCAGTATCTGACATAGCTTCTACATTTTGAGGTATAAATCCAACTATAATAAGTAATAAAGTAATTAAAGATAATATTTTTTTCATTCAAAAATTGTTAATAACACTAAAATAATATAAATAAATTTTATCATATTAAATTAATGCCAACAAAAAATAAGCCTTGACCAGGCTTATTTTTATAGTATATCTCTAAAATAGATTAATTCACTTTTCTTTTTTTGGTTATTTATTGTTTTAACTGATCTATCAATAGTAACAATAAGAGATTTTTTAAAATTTGTTATTTTTAAATCATCTCATTTATATTTTTTTTCTAACAATAGTTCTAATTTTGCTTTTAATGCATCTATTTTTGCTTTTTCAAGAAGTGAAAGTTCACTATAAGCTCATGCTTCTATATATTTTGCAATAAATATTCAATCTCAAGAAAGTCAGAAATTTTTTCTAAATACTGCATATGTTTTTTCTCAAAAATATCCAGCTTCTTCATCATATTCACTATCAATAACTCAAGAATCTAATTGATATTTAATAAGTATATTTTTAACTTTTAAATAATCTCAATCTACAACTCAAGTATATAATCATGTTTCTTTTAATAATTCTTGTAATTTTTTTACACTATTATCTTCTGGTTCTTTAGCATCAACTACTAATCATCTATATTTAGTAATTGGAGATTCATCAAATTCAATAGTTATTTGTTGATTATTATCAACAACATATCATTTTATTTTTCTTGTTCACCATTTTAATGCTCTTTGTAATCATTCATCTCAATATCACATCCAAACATCTATTCTATCATATTCATGTCATCTTTCTCATGCATTTACTATCGCTCATCATCTATCTTCAACACTTCAAATTCACATTCATTCTAAATATATTTTAGTACCAAATGCATAATTTCTAGGTGCAGCCATAAGTCATGAAAAAACTTCTTTTCAACTTGCTGTATGTTTTCATTCTCAATTTAATCTAACATCTCATTCATAAGATCAAGTAGTATATTTTTGTTGTCATGGAACTGGTGAATAATATGCAGTTACATAAAAATACCTTTCATCTAGAGATGGTTTTTCAATTTTTAAATAAGCTTCTTTTAATTGTAAAAATTTTTCTCAATACTCTTTTTCAAGTGCTTCAATTGTTTTATTTCAAAAATATCAAGCTCAATGATCATCATCTTCAACAATAATTCATGCTCTTTTTTGATAATCTAATAGATTTCATTCTATAGATTTATAATTTCAATCAATAATTCAATTATATAGTCATAACCCTGAAAAAACTTCTTGTAATTTTCTTACTTTTACTTCACTTGATTCTTCAAAAATTTGATTTTCGTAAGCAGAAAAAGAGCTATATGCTAGCTCTGCGTTGAAAAACATAAATAGTGAAAAATATGATAAAAGTATTAAGATAAATCTCTGTAGATACTTCATTAAAATTTTTTATAAATTAAAATTTCTAGAAATAGAATAACAGCCTAGTATAACAAAAAATCCCCCTATATAGCCACTATTATTTAAAGAAATATTTTTTCATAAATTTTTACAAAATGTAATATTTCTGAAAAAACCAGCATTAATTATACTCAAATTATATTTTAAACAACTTTTTGAGATAAAATCAACTAGACAAATATATAAAAAATATTTATAATAATAATTATTCTCCTGCTCAAACTATAACTTTTGCATGTCTCAAAACTCTATCTTCAAGCATAAATCATTTTTCAAATTCATCAAAGATAATTCACTCAGGCTTTCCTGGAACAGCAGTCATTACATCATGTTTATTTGGATCAACTTTTTCTCAAATAGAATCAAAAGTTTTTACTCATAATCTATCTAAATCTGATAAAAATTTAGATTGCATAGAAACAACTCCTTCAAAAAGTGCATTTTGTTTTAATTCTTCAGGTGTATTTTTTATAATTCTATCTAAATCATCAATTCTAGGTAATATTTTTTTAAAGATATCATTTTTTAAAAAGAAAATCATATCAAGTTTATCTCTTTCAACTCTCTTTTTATAATTATCGAAATCAGCGCTTACTTTTGCAAGCATATCTCTACATTTAAATTCTTCTGGATTTTGTGCCTCTTCTAATTTTTCTTCATCTATTTGTCATTCTTCATTTTCTATTTCATTTATTTCTTGTTCCATTTCAACAATCATATCTTTTTCTTCTTGTACTTCTTTTTCTTTGTCAGTCATTTTATATTTATTAAAAAATAAAAGTTCTAGGTTATTATACAAAAAAAAAATATTTTTTCAAGGATTTTTTCTTTACTTTTAGTTATTATTACTAAAATATAATTAATAGTATTAATTTAAAAGTATGAAAATAATTAGCTGGAATGTAAATTGAATAAGAGCTGTTGCTCAAAAATGATTTAAAGAGTTTATAATAAATGAAAATCCTGATATTTTTTGTCTTCAAGAAACAAAAGCATTTGAAGCACAATTTTTAAAAGAAGTTGGAAATATAGATTGATATAATTATGTTTGGCATACTTGAACAAAAGCTTGATACGCTTGAACTGCTATTTTTTACAAAAATGATATTGAAATAATTGATACAAAAAATGATTTCTGAGAAATAGATCATTTTCATGATGATTGAAGAGTTACTGAACTTGAATTTTTTTATAAAAAATGATGAGAAAAAAAACAAGTTGTTTTATTAAATTGATATTTTCCAAATTGATGAACTAGAGCAGATTGAACTGAAATGGTAAGTTATAAATTGGAATTTTATGAACACTTAAAAAAGTATACAAGAAAATTAAAAAACGAATGAAAACAAGTAATAGTTACTTGAGATTACAATATTTGTCACACAGAAATTGATATAGCTAGACCAAAAGAAAATGAAAATAGTATCTGATTTTTACCAATTGAGAGAGCTACAATATGAGATTTTATAAATGACTGAAATCTGGATGTTTGGAGACATTTTAACCCTAATAAAACTGATGTATATAGCTGGTGGAGTTATAGAGCTGGAGCTAGACCTAGAAATGTCTGATGGAGAATAGATTATTTTGTAGTTAATAGTAAATTTATAAATGATGTAGAAAGTATAGAGTATTTAACTCAAGTTATGTGAAGTGACCATTGCCCTGTTATGCTTAAACTAAAATAATATGAACAAATTTGATATAAATTTCTTCTCTAAATATATACCAGAATGACAAGAATTAATAACTATAATTCACACTCATCCTGTAAATATTATAAATTCACTTATAGTTAAATTAGCACTATTTGCTGTTTTACCATCTGTTTTTTATTATTATTCAATAAGTATTCAAAAAATAGTACCATTTTATTTTCTAGAAATATTTTTAATTATAGTTTTTATAAAAACTATTTATGATATTTTTAATTGGTACAATGATGTTTGGATTATAACGGATTGTTCTGTTATATGGCTAGAATGGTCATTTTTAAAAGCAAATAGTAATAGTATAGAATATGATAGTATAGAATGAGTTTGAGTAGAACAAAATTGAATAATTGATAAAATATTATCTAAATGAGATTTAGTAATTCACAAAATGTGAGATGATTCATTTGTACTAAATAATGCTATAAATCCATATAAAGCTGTTGATATAATAGAATGAATAATAAATCAAGAAGAAGAAGATGTAGAAACTGATAAATTTGATATGATTATGGATGCACTTTCTGGAGTTGTTTGAAATTATCTAGAAAAGTGAAAGAAAAACACTAAAAGACAACAAGAATTAGAAGAAAAAATTAAAGAAATAGAATCTAAAATATGAACTATTGATTTGAGATAACATGGAAAAATTAAAAAATATACTAAAAAATCTACCTAAATCTCCTGGTATTTACCAGTTTTTTAATGATGAATGAAAAATAATTTATATTTGAAAAAGTGTAAATCTTTTTTCTCGTGTTAACTCATATTTTAACTGAAAAAGTAAACTAAATTTTGCAAAACAAAAGATGGTTGAAGCCATATTTGATATAAAAACTATTCTGACAAACAATGAAACTGAAAGTCTTATCCTGGAAACAACTTTGATAAAAAAACACGAACCAAAATACAATATACTTATGAAGGATGGTAAAAATCATACTTATATAAAAATAACTTCTGATTTCATACCAAGTATAATAAAAACTAGACAAAAGTGAGTTTCTTGAATGTATTTTTGACCATATACAAGTACAAATTATGTAAATAATATACTTAAATTATCTAAAAAAATATTTTGATATAGGAGTTGCGATTTGCATTTTAAAAAAGAAAAAAATTGAGAAATAACTATAAGCAATATTTGAAATACAAAAATTCCTTGTATGGATTTCTATATAAAAAGATGTTCTTGACCTTGTTTAAAAGAAAATAGTAAAATAGTAGAATACAAAGAAAAAATAGAACAAATTTCTCATTTTTTAAAATGAAATACTTCTAGAATAAAACTAGAACTAGAAGCTGAAATGAAGAAAAAAGCAAGTGAATTAAAATTTGAAGAAGCATGAAAATTAAAGCAAGATTTAGAAAGCTTAAAAACACTTGAAGAAAATCAAATAGTTAGAGATTGAGTAAATTGAGACTTCAATACTGTAAACTTTATAGAAAAATTTGAAAAATTTTATATTTGAATGATTGAAATTAGAAATAGTAAAATCACTTGATTTTATAACTTTGAAATCAAAAATAACTTAGAAGAAGAAAAAGAAATACTATTAAAAACATTTATAGAAAACAACTTTGCAAAAAATATAGAAGAAAAGAGTATTTATATAATTCCATTTGGTATTGATTTTGAAATTGATGAAATAAAAACTGAAATACCAAAAATATGAAACAAAAAAGAACTTCTTGATCTTTGTTATAAAAATATATATGAATATGCTTATAAATCTCATCTAGACTCACTTTCTACAAAATGATTTAGTAAACAAACAATGGTAAATCTATTACAAATTTTGTGATATGAACAAATAAATAAAAGCATAATTTTTGAATGTAATGATATAAGTCATATCTCTTGAAATCATACTGTTGCTAGTAGAAGTATAATCGAAAATGGAAAAAGTAACACTGCAAAATACAAAAAATACAAGATAAAAACTCTAGAAGAACAAAAAATAAATGATTTTGATTCTATGAGAGAAGTAATAACTAGAAGATTAAAAGAAATAGAAAAATCAAAAATATTACCAGATATGATAATAATTGATGGTTGAAAATGACAATTATCTAGTGTTGTTGAAGTAATAAATAAATTTAAAAATGAATTAATTGATGATGAAATTAAGTCATTAATTAATAACTTACAAATAGTTTCAATAGCAAAAAGAGAAGAAGAGCTTTTTATAATAAATAAAGAAAATGAATTTGAAAAAATATTACTAGAAAAAGAAGCAAATGAATTGAAATTGGTACAAAAAATAAGAGATGAAGCCCATAGATTTGCTATTACTTTTAATAGAGACAGTAGAATAAAAGCAATGAAAAAAAATATACTTGAAAGTTTACCTTGATTTGGTCCAAAAACTAGAAGTAAATTACTAAAAAAATATTGAAATGTTGAAGCATTAAAATGAATAGATATAGAAGAATTAAAAGAAATATTAAATAAAAATCAAATTGAAACTCTTGAAAATCACTCAATAATCTAATAAACTTTACAAAAAACATATTTTTTATAAAATAAAGTTAACTTAATTAATAAATTTCAAAAATGAAAGATTTTTTAAAAAAATATCATAACAAAAAAACTATTTCTAATATAGGTATTGTTTTAACAAGCCTAGTTTTAGCTTTTTGAATTAATTTTTTATTAATAGATTGAACTGAAATCTGAAATAATTTAAAAACTTCTGTTTTAGATATAGAAACTACAGAAGCAAAATCAGATTTATACATAGAAAATTGAGTAAATAATTTGATTATTAAAAACTCAAAAGATATGCAACAATTAAAAAATATATCTTTATGATTAACTTATAATCCAAGTGAAGTAGAAATAATAAGCATAAAATCAAAATTATGAGAAGTTATTTCTCTTTGAGAAAAAAATACTTGATTTGATACTGTTTTAGTAAATATTGAGCCAAAAAACATAATTAAAACTGATGATTTATTTGAAATTGAAACTAAAAAATTAGTGGAAAAATCTACTCAAATAAATATGATAAATGCAAATTTTAAAGACTCTAGCGAAAACAAATACAATTTATCAACTTCATGAATTACATTTTAATCTCTCTATATTGAGAGATTTTTTAATAAAATCAAAAAATGACTAAAATAATCGATACTCATTGTCATCCTTATCTTAATAAGATAAAAAATAAAGATGATTTAATAAACAATTTTTTTTCTCAAGATTGAGAAGCTATGATTGTGATTTGAACAAATCCAAAATCAAATAAAGAAGTTTTAGAATTAACTAAAAAACACTCTAAAATTTATGCAACTATTGGTATTCATCCTTGTGATATATGAGATTTAGAAATAGAAGAAACTATAATAAATTTAGAAAAAACATATATAGAAAATAAAGATAAAATAGTTTGAATTTGAGAATGCTGACTTGATTATTATTGGTTAATAAAAGATTTAGAAAATACTAATTTAAATGAAGAAGAAAAACAAAAAATAATAAAAAAAACAAAAGAAAAACAAAAAATATTTTTTATAAGACAAATAGAATTAGCAAAAAAATTAAATCTACCAATTATAATTCACAATAGAGATACAAAAGAAGATGTGTTTCAAATTTTGGAAAATACTTGATTTAAAAACTTTATATTTCATTGTTATAGTGAAAATCTAGAATATGCAGAAAAGTTGATAAAATTATCTCCAAAATGCAAAATAAGTTTTTCTGGAATAGTTACTTTTAATAGTGCAAAAGAAGTGCAAGATACAGCTAGAAATATCCCTATAGAAAATATGATTGCTGAAACAGATAGTCCATATCTAACACCAACTCCTTTTAGATGAAAAGAAGAAAATGAACCAATTTTCACAAAATATGTAATAGAAAAAATAGCAGAACTTAGATGAGAAAAGATTGAATTTATAGCAGAACAAATATTAAAAAATTCTAAATGAATTTTTAATATTTAAAAAAAGAAACTAAATTATTTAGTTTCTTTTTCTTTATAATACTCATCTATAGAATGAAAACATTCTTTAAATCATTCTGGATCACCATAATCAGCAAAATACCTTTGCCAATCATGACTCACTTTCATTTTTTTTGCACTTTTTATTGGACACCAATATTTTTCTGTTCTACCACCAACTTCAACTGCATAAGAAAAAAGTCAATTAACATAAGAACAATATAAACAATTTATTTTTTGTATCCAATTTAAATAATCTAACTCTTTTCTATCAAAAGATATATAATCTGATCTTTTTACAAGTGGAATCTTATAAAGTCTTATTGCTGTATTTTGATAAACAAATAAAAATAAATCCAGAAATAATGCTGGAACTATCATTGAATAAATAAATGGGATTGATAATACTTCTCTAACTCTAGCTGAAAATATACTTTCAAATACAGATATTTTTTGTTTTTTGTTAGCTTCTCTTGCTTCTCTAGTAAATACGATTTTTCATTTTACAAAAGTAAAACTATATTTATCCATCAAATTTAAATACTCTTGTTTCAGCTCTTGTTTTTTTATCTCTATTTCTTCTAATAATTTATTAATTCTAGATTTCATTTTTTTATTTTAGTTAATAAAATGGCTTAAAATAAGTATATTTTTTTTTGAAAAAATTCAAGATTTATTTAATTTTATATTGACTTTAAATATTATATATTTATTATTAAATTACTTATTATATAATAAAATATATGTCTAAAAATCATAAATTAGATTATTCAACAAGAGATACTCTTGAAAACATTAAATTAAAAACAAATTATACTTTTGTTTTAAACAAAGACATAGATGCAGTTTGAACTAAAAAATGAGATTTTGAAAAATGAGATACTTTTGAAATAATCGAAGTAGAATTAAAAGAAGAACATGATAAATCTACACATAATGTAAAATTTAAAGTAACTAACCATAAATGAAAAACTAGAGAATATGATATGAGTGGTTGAGTATTCTTAAAAAACTTTATAGAACAAATTGAACAATCTGATATAGCTTACAAAAAAATAGAAAAAGTTCAATTAGATGTAAAAAATACAGTTGATGAAGTAGTTAAACCAACTAATAAAAAATGATTAGTTGAAAGAATAAAAGATAAAATTAAATGAAAAAAGAAAAAATAGGATTAAAAAAATCCTATTTTTTTATATCACAAATTTATCTTTTACAAAAACAAGTTTATCATCTATAAATATTTCTTTTATATCTGGAAATATATCTATATGATATCTTTGAACTACACTTTTATGCATTTTTGCTCTATAAATTTGGTGTTTTTTTCACAAACTTAAATGAAATCAAGCAATTCTTTCATAAGCATTTACATCTGCAATTGGTTTTTCTCTACTTATACCTGAATTTAATCAAAATCAAAGTTCTCTAAACATAACTTCATTATTTTCACTAAGGGCAATAAAATCAAGTATTTTTCTAAAATTTTGTGGACATTTTGGATCATCACAAGTTATTATACTTTCATTTATTTTGATTTTAAATGGTTCACTAAATTCTACTTGTAGTTTTTCATCTGGAAATGTATATATAGTCAATTCTCAGTTTACTTTTGAAAAATCACATGCCTCAGTAAAGTTTTCTCAAATAGGAAAATTTCATCATCTATTTTTTCATTCATAATTTCAAGTATTTAATTTCATATCTTCAAATCATCATTCTACTTTTAAAGTTGAACCATCATTACATATAAAAGTCATAGTTTTTGCAGAATCTGAAAGTACTTTTAATTTTGCTCACAATTCTTCATAAAGAGGAGTATTGTACTCTATTGCATCTGCATAATTTTCAACTTGATCATCATAAATATAAGCAAGATGTCTATGTTCTAAACATCAAACTCAAGCATTATTCAAATTTAATCTTATTCTAAAATCATCTAACATAAAATTTGTAGATTGAACCAATATTACAGTTGAATTTTCTTGCAAAGATAATAATTTTGTTTTCAAATCTTCTTTGTTAGCTTGAGAAAAATCTATTATTTCTGATAATGGATGATTTTTTAAGTTTTGTATATATCATTTTGATAGTTCTCTTGAAATTGGTGATTCCAAATCATAAACTAAAACAATTGGAAAATCTTTATATCTATCGTCATATATTTTTAGATTTTTTTCTAATATATTTTTTGTTGCTTCAAGATATTTTTGCTCAATAGTATTCATAATTTTTATTATTTTTTTAAATGAAAAAAATAAAGTTTAAAAAACTTTATTTTTAAAACGGTATATCTTCAACTGAAATATCCTCTCAAGTAGATTTATTTTGAGATGGTTTAGAAGTATTTTGGCTATTTTCTGGATTCCATTCATTTAATGTAAAATAATGAGTTTCTCAATATTGACCTGGTTCTTTTCTTTTGCTCATTACTACATTTACATAACCTTTTTCATTTGCATATTGTTGTAATTTTTCAACATTAAAGCTTATATTAAAAAATTCTCCAAATTGACCGTTTACTGCCTTGCAAGTTGCTCAATCTATATATGTTTTTGCCATAAAATAATATTTAAAATTTAATATGCAATATTTTAACAAAAAAAACTCTAATACCAAATAATTTTTACTTTTTCATTTTTAAAAAAATAAATATAATAATATAAACAATATATTTAGCTAAAAAATTGGGTTATGAGAATAGATAAATATCTCTCAAATTTATGATTAACCAGTAGAAAAGACGCACATAAATTATTTAAGGAAAATAAAATCTACTTAAATGATAATCTATGCAAAAAATCTGATGAAAAAATAAAATTTTGAGACAAAATAAAAATAGATTGAAATGAAATAATATATAAAGAAAATATATATATTATTTTAAATAAGCCTTGTGATTATGTATCTAGTAACATTGATGAATCTCGTTATAAGTCATATAAACATTTACTTAGTAATTGTCCTTATAAAGATATAATTGAAGTCGTATGAAGATTAGATGTTGATACTACTTGATTACTACTTCTCACTAATAATTGAAAACTTATTCATAAATTAATTCATCCAAAAAAAGATATTTTTAAGACTTATTATATAGAATCACTTCATGATATTTCAAAACAAGATTTAGAAAAACTTGAAAATTGAGTGAAAATAGATGATTTTATAACAAAAAAAGCTATATCAAATAAACTTTCAGATAAAAAAATAGAACTATCAATAAGTGAATGAAAATTTCACCAGGTAAAGAAGATGCTTTTAGCTATAAATAATGAAGTTTTAAAACTTCATAGAATAAGTATTTGAGAGATAAAACTTGGTGATTTAACTGAGTGAAATTGGAGGTATCTAAATGATGATGAAATATCTTATTTAGAAAATAAATTAAACTAAAATTTATAATTTAATTTTAAAATTATGTTTGCTATATTTAAAATAGAAAATCTAATAAACAATATTAAAAAGATTTGTGATAGATTCCCTATAAGTTTTGTGCTTATTTTGGTAAATTTTACATTATTTTTTGCTTTAATTAACTTTGACTTAGAAAAATTAATAGAAAGCTACACAATAAGAGGTGTTTTTTCACTTATAATAACTTTTTTCTTCTCTTTATGAGTTTATATAACAAGTGAAAAATATGATCTTTTAAAATCTAAAAAAACACTATTTCAATTAATACCAATTTGATTTTGAATTATGTTTTTTGCATTTTTTAACAATGATTTCGAAAGTTTTGAAAATGCAGTATTTTTCATGCTTAGTTTAGTATGAATTATATCATATATATTTTTTGCACCTTACCTAAAAAAATGTTTTTTATTAAAAAATAAAAACAAAGATTATTATGCTTATTTTTATAAAATAAGTCTTGTATTCTTTATGAGTTTCATAGTTTGAGGATTACTTTTTTTACTTTGAGCTATAGGTATTTGAGCTACATTTACATTATTTGATTTAGATTGGAGTTACAATGATGATTTATATGGTAACTGGGCAATTACTGCACTAGCACTTATTACTCCTTTATTTGCTCTTACAAAAATTCCTGAAAAAACTGAAATAGAAGAAAATACTTTTAAAGAAAATTTATTTTTCAATTTTATATTAAAATACATTGCTATTCCATTTATATTGGTTTATTTTGTTATTTTATATGCTTATAGTATAAAAGTATTACTAAATTTCTCTGATTGGCCAAAAGGTGAAGTAAGTTGGCTAGTAATTGGTTTTTCTAGTTTTTGATATCTTATCTATATATTTAGTTATATATTTGAAGAAACAAATGTAATTATAAAAAAATTTAGAACTCTATTCCCTTTTGTAGTTATTCCTCAAATATTTATGCTATTTTATGCTATCTATTTAAGAATTGCTCAATATGATTTAACAACAAATAGATATTTTGTAGTTGTTTTTGGTCTATGGCTTTTAGTTATTTCATTATTTTTGATATTTTCAAAGAAAAAATTTATAGGTTCAATTCCATTTATACTTACTATATTTACAATAATAATTTCTATTTGACCATGGTCAGTTTATAGCTTACCTGAAGCAAGACAAATGGATAGATTAGAAGATAATTTAGTAAAGGCATGAATCTTGGATATAAAAGAAATTCCTCAAACAATAAAAACTATTAAACCACTTGAAAAATATGAAGATATAGATAAAAATTTATCTAGAGAAATATATAATTGAATAAGTTATTTATGTTATAATAGTAATTGTGAATGAATAAAAGAATTATTTAAATGAAATTATGAAAATAAAAAAGATATAACTAATTGGGAAATTGTAGAAAAAGTTACTTCAAACATAAAAGTTAGAACTTATTATGATAATTGAGATTATACTTCTAGTCATATTTATTTGTACAATGAAAAATGATGAGTTTTTCCTCTTGATATAAATTGATATTCAAAAATTATAAATATTTTGGCTTATACTACAGATACAAATCCATTTTATGCAAAAGTTGATGCTGATAAAAAAACTCTAGAAATAATAGAAAATAACACTGTTATTGAAAATATAAATATAGAAAATGTAATAAATAAATTGTATGATAGCTATAAAGCTAGTACAACTAATTTAACTAAAGATGAAATGACATTTGAATTAAAATGAGAAAAATATAATTTATTATTAATTTTGGAAAGCATAAGTATAAAAAATCCTGACTATACTTGAGCTGAAGAATTTAATAATAACTATGCAAATTGATATTTATTATTAAAAAAAATTAAATAATTGCTTATTTATAAGCAATATAATGATTGACTTAATATAAAAAATTAGTATGATAAATAAAATTTATCATACTAATTTTTGTTTATGACAGTTAAACCAAGTGTTTTTGATGGTGTAAAAGTAAATAGTGAAGTTCAAAAAACTGAATTACTAGAAGTAGAAAATTTATCACAAAAGGAATATTGTGAAAATCCTGAAGATGTAAAAAACTCTGAAGTAGTAAAAAAACTATTATCTATAATAAATAGAAAAGCTAATTATACTTTGGACATAAAACCAAAAAATTCAAATTTAAATGATATATATGAAAGATTTACAAAAAACTTACCTATAACTTTAAAACAATTAAATTATTTTAGAGATTTTTTAAGTACAGATGATTTACTTGATGAAGCTCAAAAAATTGTTTCAAAATTATTGATATTAAAATGAGAAAAAAATAGTGCTTTTATAGATTCATTTTTAACAGATTGAGAATGAAAATTTATAATTGATAATTTTGTTAATTATTTATCAGTTCAAATTGAAAACTACAATTTAGTTATAGATATAGAAGACGAAAGCAGTATAAAACTAGTATCAAATACAAAAGAATGAGATTATTATACATATAAATCAAACTGAAAAACTTGAATTTTTATAGTTTCAGATTGAGAAATATTTATGCTTAAAAAATTATTTGAAGATGTAAATTTATTAAATAATTGATTAATTTTTTGTAGAGTAAACAATAAAGATTCTGGTATAACTGAACTTGGTGCTAATTGATTTTCATGATTATTATATGATTTTGATTGAAGCGACTTTAAATTAATGGAAAAATTACCTTGAACTATTGATGCTAGAAATACTGAAAAAGAAAATCTTTTTATAACAAGTAGTAATTTGATATGATTTTGACTAACTGAAATTGCTAAATGGGAAATGGAACCAGGTAAATTATGAGTTGAAGTAACAGAATTATTATGACCTGCATATAACAATATAAGATTTCAATGAAAATTTATAAAAGCAAGTAGAAAATATTCTGAAAGTGAAGATATTTATGATATATATATAAATAATGATGATTGAATAGAATTAGCATATACAACAAAATCAGATTTATCAATGTGATTAAGAGATTTATGAGATAATTATTATTTAATTGAAACTACATATTGAAAAAGTATATTAAAATTAGATAATCATAATGTATTTAATGCTGTTGATAATAGATTGTTAGATATGCAACATACAAATATAGGATCACTTATGAAATGAGATCCTGTTATGATTAATCATAACAATGAAACTTGAATTTATGTATTTGAAAAAACTAGTTGAAAATTAACAAAACTTATAGATGCAACAAATATAAATCTAAACTCTCCAGAAATGGATTGAGATATGATGACTATATCTACTGAATATTGAAAAGAAATATTTTTCTATAAAGATTGAAAATTATATGAATTTAGTAAATGATATAGTTTACATACTTGATATATCTATTGATACTTAAAAAAATGATTTTTTGGTGAAAAATTTTTCATAAAACCTTCATTTGATTATATGGCAAATTATCTAACAGAAGTTAGAACTCCACTTAGATTAAGAGCAAAATAAAAAATCCCTAAAGGGATTTTTTATTTTGTATTTTGTTTTTCTATTTCCATTTTTAGAAGTGTAATAGAAAGATATGCATTGTTAACTGAAGTTGGTAATGAAGTATCTTGAGGATATTTCATAAGTAATTTACTTATTTCATTTTCCAAAGCACTAACAATTTTAGTATTTATTTTTTGTTTTTTTGAAACTGATAATTTTTCTATTTTTTTATTATAGTTTTTAAAAATAGTGTTTACTTTTGTTTGATATTTTGTATCTAATGTAGCTTTTATGTGATTATAAAAACTTTCATCATTACTCATTCATTCAGAACCTTCTGAAACTCATGATTCTAAATTACATTCTCCAGTATATGCTACTTTTACTTTTCAAGCACTACAAGAATTACCATAAGTTACTCAATCAACTCAACAAACTGGATCATATTGCATAGTACACATAGTTGGACCTTCTTCTACAACTGGTGTTTTTTGTTTTTTACATGACCATTTTTCTTGACCATTTACTCAATAAATATTTTCACAATACATTTCAGTACTTGCTCATAAAGCTCAATTCCATATAGAAATTGTATTACAACCATCAGTAGCAGATTCACATGTTGCTCATTCTGCTTTTAAAAACTCTTCACTAGTTTTATAAACTGTTGGAGTTGATGTAAGACTTCTAGTAATTGTTCATCCTACTTCAGCAGAAACAAAAGATAGTGAAAGAGTAAATAATATAATTGTAGATAATATATTTTTCATAAAAAATAATTAATAATTAAATTTTTTTTAAGGCTTGTAATTATTATAACGATAAATTTTAAAAAGGTGACTTTTTTTATAAAAAAGTGGTAAATCATAGATTTTTATATAAACTGAAACAAAATTTTAACTCTCCTAAAATTATAAATGAAAAAAATACTTATAATAATTAGTTTATTATTGTCTCCTCAAATAGTTTTTTGAAACCAAAATGAATTAGACAATATAGAAATAACTATTCAAAATAAAACATTTTTATGAAGTGAATTACAACAAAATTTAGATAATATAATAAATAAAACTCTAACTAATGATTTAGAAAAAAAACAAATTATATATAGAAAATTATCTAATGAACTTAAAAAAATAAACAAAACTGAAAATCAAAATATAACTAACATAAAAAAAGTAGTTGATTATTCTCTTGATAAAACAACTATAGAGTTAGAAATATATTATAAACAAGTAAAAAAAATAATACTTTGATATTCAAAATGATGAGCTCCAATATATGCATATTATAGCTGAAATCCAAATACTTGATTTTTTTGAATATTTTCAAATATTCATTGATGATATGAATACGGAACATATGAAACTGCAACTTATTTAGCAAAAGAATTCGAAAAAGAATGAATTACTTGATGGTTTATAATCCCTACTATAAATCCTGAATGACTTGAATATTACAAAAATAGTCCTATAAAATATGATGCATTTATAGAATGAAGAGTAAATGGAAACAATGTAGATTTAAATAGAAATTTTTGTACAAAAAATTTCGAAGATAAAACATTTATAAAAAATTGACTTAGTGTAAAAACTGCGATAAATTGATGTGAAAGCGAATCTGAAACAAAAGTAATAATTGATACTTTAAATAATTATAAATTTAATAAAATCATATCTTTACATTCAAAATGAAATGTACTTTTTATACCAGATAATTCAATAGATGATAAAAGAGTAATTAATTTTTGATATGAAATTTCAAATATATTACCAACTTACAAATATGATATAGATTTTGAAAATGATTATGTAAAAAAACAAAAAATCAAAGAATATGAGATAAATGAATGATGAAATTCTGAATATACTTGAACTATGGAAACATATATTTATGAAAATTATAACATACCTACTATATTAATTGAATTACCGGATCATTGAAAAATAGAGTATAAATTAAGAGATTTAATAAACATAATTAGATAAATATATCATAAAATAAATACTTAAAAAGTATTTATTTTTTTGAAAAAAAATTTGCAAATGACATCATTTATTATATCATAGGGCCGCCTAATTTTATGGAGATTTTTACCGGATGCAGTTAATTAAATATATCTTGACTTCCCTCTTGATTTTTGTTTCACAAACGGCACTCTCTTGCGATTATACATATATCGAAAAGATGGGTGATTTGATTGAAGAAGTAAAAGAAGAAACCAGTGGTGTAGCATCAAGAAATATGCCTACTTCTATTGTTCTTGCTCAAGCAGTACTTGAATCTGGAAATGGAACAAGTCCTGCTGCAAGATATAAAAAAAATCACTTTGGGTTATCTTTTAAAAAGAAAATCCTTAGTTTTGGATCAACAATAGAAAGTGTTTTTAAGTACTTCCATAATCTGAATTCAAAAAGCTATTATGGAAAACTTCGAAATAAACTTGAAAAAGGAGAAAATGATTTAGGACAAATTGTGACTACTCTTGCTAGGACTTATGCCGAAGACAAGGAGTATCCACAAAAAATTATTCGTGTAATAGATCAGTGCCAATTGGCTAGATTTGATACAGAATAAAAACACCCCCACCAATTTTGGTGGGGATTTTTAGTATAAAAATAAATTACTTTACAAAAATATAATCATATATTATAATATAAGACATAAACTATAATTATAACATATGAATGTATTAAAAAACGATATTGAAAATTCTAAGGAAAATGAACCAATATTAAATCTAAAAGATTTCATAGAGAGACAAGAAAATATAGAAAGTTATATGCAAGTATGCAAATTTAGAAGAAAAAATCATTTAAAACTACTTGATAAAATTCTAAAATTGGAAGAAGTATTAACAAAATATTTTTGAAAAAATATAGATCCAATACAATATCTAAAAAAACTATATAAAGAAGATAATTTATCTCTTGATTGAATAGTTAAACATCTAATTGATTTATATAATAAACAATGAGAAGAAAAATATTTTTATACTAGTTCAGGTTCTATTCAAATGTTTTTTAAATGAGTATTAAACTGGAAATTAAAAGACCAAAAAGAAAGTAAAAAAACTGCAACATATAAATTAAGAGAAAAGCCTGAAATATTAGTAAAACAAAATATGGAAGAAAAAAATAAAAGAAAAGCACTTTTTTTATCTTGGTTTATAAAAAATCACAATATAGATAAAACTAATTTTGACGAAAATATATTTAATAATTTCAAATTTAAATATGAAAAATTTATATATTTACTTGAAAATTATTTTATGATATCATCAGAATCTTATCAAAAATTATTAGATATAGACCTGTGAAATCAATCATTTGCAGATAGATTTAATGAAATATTTAAAGAAAATAATTTAGATTTTCAAATATCTCATAAAGATGTAGCTAGAGTATTTGAAAAATATAAAAAAGACTAGAAATTCTAGTCTTTTTTATATTATATCATTAATTCGCTATCAGCATCTATTTTAGTTTCACTAAATTTTCTTTTTACAACAAAATAATAAATTATTGCTCAAAGATATGAAAGAAATATTAAAATAATAATCCATAAAAATTTATTTGGTATTTTATTTGAAATAGCATGAATAAACATCCATAACCAAAATACAAAAAATACAAACATTACAACTCATAGTATAAGTAAAATTTTTGCTCACATTGCAAAAAATCAACTAACTGCTTCTTTACAATCAACCTCTTCTCAATTAACAATACATTTTGAAGTAATAGTTCAAGTTGATGTTTGCACATCTAATACTCAAGAATTATCTAGGCTTCAAGTATTTTCAATAGTTTCTTCTATATTTTCATCTAAAATTCATGTTCATAATTCTGCTCAAGAACCATTTAATTCATCATCTTCTAAACTAGTATCTTCAGTTGAAGTAACTTCTTCTTTTATAGGTTCAACTTCTTCTCAATCTTCACAAGAAACTTCTAATCCTGATTTTATACATATTTCAGTCCCATCAATCAATGCTTTACCATTTGGATAAGCAATTTTATATTTTTCAATTGTTGATGAAGTTGTAGATCCTAATCAATAAACTTTACATTGAACATATCCATCTTTTTTCTTTATTGAGGATACTATAGTATCTGTACTTGATTCACTTGCAAAAGGAAAATCACACCATTCAACACCAGAAGAATCCGTAACTATCCAAAGTACTTTTTTAAGTTCAGTAGCTGCATTTGCAAAACTACTTACAATAAAAAATGAAATAAAAAGAATAATAGTAAGTATAATTTTTTTCATAAACCATAAGTTATAAATTATTATGTGCAAATAATACAAATTTTATAAGAAATATCAAAATTAATTAAAAAAAAGACCTAAGATTTAACTTAAGTCTTTTTTTTAATTAATGTATTATCTTTTTCATATAACTTCTTTAAGTTTCATTAAATATTCAGCTCTTAGTTCTCTTTTTAGAACAAGATATTCATTTCTAAATTTTTTATTTTTCATTTTATTTTTATATTCACTCTTAAGTTCTTTGAATTTACTTATATATTCTTTTTGAATAATTTTTACTACATACTTATTTATTGGTTGATCTCAATCATTATTTTCATCATTATTGTTCATTTTTACTTTAACATTTACCATTCATATATCACTTCATCATTTTCAATCACTAACTGTATATGAAAAATTATCATTTCAATAATAATTTAAATTTGGAACATATGTTAATGAAACATTTGTAAAAGTAACTGTTCAATGTGAAGCCAGTGTTGTTCAAGTTATAGCTAATATATCCAAATCTACATCAGTATCGTTATTTCTTGGATCAATAGTCTTTGTAGAATTGGCACTAACAGTTATGGTATCATCCATAGCAACTGGTATATCATTTACTGGTACAACATTAATGAATACACTTCATGTATCTGTTAATAATCAATCACTTACAATATATTGAAAACTTCATGTTCAGTTAAAATTTTGTGATGGAGTAAATAAAACTCCAGTTCATGTTCAGTTAACTACTCATGTTCAATTAACAATATTTGAGATTCATGTAACTATAAGAGTATCATTTTCTAAATCAGTATCATTTGCTGTTAAATTAATTTCAACAGATGTATCTTCATTTGTAGTTACAGTATCATTAATTGCTGAAGGTGAAGTGTTAAGTGAACCTGTTTGTGTTTCTTCAGCAGAAACACTCGATAACCCTAATAAAAATAAGGGTATCATAAATATCAATAGTGCTTTTTTCATAATCCAAAAATTAGAAAATAAACCATTAATTCCCTCCTTATAGAACTATTATACAATATAATATATTTGTAAGAAAATTGTAAGAAATTAAAAAGTTTTTTATAAATATTTATTTTCCAATTATTTTTTTACTTATTATTTTTTAACATATAATATATTTATTAATTATAATAAATATATAACTAAAATATGAAAAAAATAATATTGGTTTTATTTATATTATGCAATGTTTTTTCCAGCGTTTGAGCTTTTGATATAAAAACTCTATGAACTATAAATTCTTATGTTATAGATAAAGTTTGAGTATTAAATAGTGAAGAAAAAAATGAAATAGAACAAAAAATAGAAGCACTTAGAACAAAATACTCAACAGAAATACTTACTATAATTATAAATACTACCGACTGAGAAGATATATCAAGCGTATGAACTCAAATATGACATGAATTATGAGTTTGAAAAGCAGATAAAGATAATTGAGTAGTTATACTTATAGCTATAGATGATAGAGCTTGGAATATATCGACTGGTTACTGAGTTGAATGAGTTTTACCAGATATACTTACAAATAGGATTTGAGAAAACAATTTTGTACTTTTTAGAGATGAAAAATACAAGGATTGAATAATGTGAGCATTAAATGATTTTGATAAAGCATTTTCTTGAGATACTAGTATAATATCAACTCAAAAATATGAAATAGTATACGATAATTATTTGATTATATTGATATTTATAGCATTGGTTTTTTCTATGATTTTTTTAAATCCAGTATACAAAGAAAAACAATATACAAAATTATTTTTATATTTATTCATTTGATATATAATAACATTGCCTTTGGCATATTTTTTAATAAAAACTACTGAATTATTATTTTCAATAAATGCTATAGCATGGTTAATATGAGTATTTTTTTGAATTAGTTGAAAAAAATGACCAAGATGATTATGATGAAGTTGAGGTGGTTCTAGATGATGATTTGGTTGATTTTGATGATGAGGATTCGGATGAGGATGAAGTTCATGAAGATGGTAAAAATTTTATTTTAATTTTATAATTTATATATTATGAATAAATGGTGAGTTTTATGAATTATAGCTGTAATTCTAGTTGGAATATTTTCAATATTTTTCTGAAAATATAATTCTATGATAACTATGGAAGAAGGTGTAAACGCTGCTTGGTCACAAGTGGAAAATCAATACCAAAGAAGAATGGATTTAATACCAAATATAGTTAGCACTGTAAAATGAGAAGCAAATTTTGAAAAATCTACTCTTGAAGCTGTAGTACAAGCTCGTGCATCTGCAACTAAAACAAATATAAATGTAGCTGATGCAGCTGAAATGGCAGAGTTTCAAAAAGAACAAACTGGTATTTCTCAAGCATTATCTAGACTTTTAGTGGTAACGGAAAATTATCCAAACTTAAAAGCAAATCAAGCTTTTGCAGATTTAAGAGTAACTCTTGAATGAACAGAAAACAGAATTTCTACTGAAAGAATGAGATACAATGAAGCAGTTCAACAATTTAATACTTTTGTAAGAGTGTTTCCAAATAATATAGTATCTTCTATTTTTGGATTTGAAAAAAAAGCATTATTTGAAAGTGAAGTATGAGCAGAAATTGCTCCTGAAGTAAATTTTGAATAACAAAAAAAGACTAATTTAAAATTAGTCTTTTTTTAAAACCCTTGTTCTCTTAATATATTTTCTATCCTACTTGTTCTCAAAACTCATGGTAAAAAATGATAATGCAAATGTTCTATACTTCTTTTTCATAATGTTTCTCTTATAAAAGAAAAATACTCTTTATCTCAAAAAAATGATTTAACAAATTTTTGTACTTCACTCATTTCTGCATATTCTTCACTTGATAATTCATATGTAAATGTTTTGTGTGAATATGGAATTGCCATTATATTTTCTTTTAATCAAAGATATGGATACATATTGTGTTGAATATACCAATACTTCCCTTTCCAAATAACACAATCTCATTGAGAACTTAGATCACAAAAAGGACAATTTTCAATTCAAACTAATTCTTTTTCTCTAGTTTTCCAAATATCTCTAGATTTTTGCATATACAAAAATTATATTTTAATAATTTGATTATATTTATTTTTTTAAATTTGTAATTTATTTTTTATAACTATAATAAGTATATATTTAGTATATAAAAACTAAAAATGAAAAGATGTGATTGGTTAAATCTAAATAATCCACTTTATGTAGATTATCATGACTCAGAGTGGTGAGAAATAGAGAGAGATGATAAAAAGCTTTTTGAGATGCTTATTTTGGAGTGAGCACAAGCTGGACTTTCTTGGGAAACAGTACTTAATAAGAGAGAAAACTATAGAATTGCTTTTGACTTTTTTGATGCTGAAAAGATAGCAAAATATGATGAAGAAAAACAAACTGAGCTTATGCAAAATCCATGAATAATTAGAAACAAACTCAAAATAATTTCAGTTACAAAAAATGCAAAAGCATTTTTAGAAATACAAAAAGAATTTGGTAGTTTTTATGATTATCTATGGAGATTTATAGATGGTAAGCAAATATTAAATAATCATGAAAAATTAAGTGAATATCAAACAAAAACTCCAATTTCAGATACTATATCAAAAGACTTGAAAAAAAGAGGTATGAATTTCGTTGGTTCAACTATAATTTATGCTTTTATGCAAGCAGTTGGTATGATAAATGATCACGGACAATGATGTTTTAAGTGTAAATAAAAAAATAACTAAGAAAAATTCTTAGTTATTTTTTTATTATTCCAATATAGTTCCTCACCATTCTACTACACTAAATCATTTTTTATCAAATTTTTCTAAAACTTGTTCTTGTATATCTATTTTTTCTTCTAGTGGTTTTATCACTGTAAATACTCTCAGCATAGAATCTGGTTTTGGTGTGATATTAAGTGGTGCTTTTGATGTATAATCAAGTCATGCAAAATAAACTAAATTATATTTGTTATTCATCATTTTTGGATACCAATATACTATAAATTCATTGTATTCTTTTGGTGTTAATCATATATAAGATAATTTCTCTTGTAAAAATTCTCTTGCATCTTTTCACTCTACTATAAATCACTTGCTTAAATCCCAATCATTGTTTTTAAATTGTGCTTCCCAAAATAAATAACTATATTCTTTTTCATCTTCTATTATTGTACTATCTGGATATGCTGTTACTTCCCAACCTTTTATTTTTTCATCATATTTTGGATAATCTGCTATCAATTTTCACTCAAGTTCTAACTCTACTTTTACTTCTTGTTTTTCTTGTGGGTATAGGTAGATAATTGGTTTTAAAATTACTGATGATGAATAATAACAGTTATCATATTTCAAATAAAGAAAAGGTAATATCAAAGTAAATATTAAAAATCAAATTATATAAAATTTATTTTCTTTTTTATTTTTCCTATTAAAAATATAACTTAAAATAATATATGATGGTATTAATAGGAAATAAAAAACTATAAGATTAGGTAATCAAAAATATATATCTCAAAATATTAGAATAGAAATTATAAAAATCATTAAAAATAAATTTTTATAAAATAATTTTAAATTTTTATAAAAATTTATTAATCTTTTTCTTTTTATAATTATATAGATAGTTCAAAATATTAAAATTATTAATAATAACTGATATAAAAAAATAGTTAGATTATTATTTATAATTTTACAAAATAATGATTCATCTACTTGAACATTTTCAAAAAAATTTGTTGAAGGATTTATAGACATAAATAATTTTTTAATTATTAAATACTCTTACTATACTGATTTTAAAATAAAGTCCAGGATATTAAATCCGTATTAAATTTCAGTAATAAATTGTAGATATTTTTTACATATAAATTTAATAGGTAAAAAATATTGCTTTTTTTTTACCTATTAGTAGTATTAGTAAAATTTTTAAATATTTTTTAACATATAAAATATGTGCAAAATTATAAAAAATGCTTTAAATACATCTAGAAATTTAAATATACTTGAAATAACTATTTTTAAATTTTATCTAGTATCATTTGTTTTAATCTTATCAATACTATTTCCTATAATTTTGTCATCTAGTATATATTTTTACATCATATTATTTGTAGTTTTAGATTTATTATCAATAGTTTTTTTAGTAAAAAAAGAATGAAATTTCTTAAAAAAAATATTTACAGAAAAATGATACAGAGCATTTAAAAATTATTGAGTACTTGATTTTGCTTTATTTAAACTAACTCTAGCATCTTTTTGATTATTGTTAGCAAAGGTTTTTCCAGTATTTTTAGAAGTACATATTTGAGTTTATCTAACTATAGTAGGTTTCTGAATATGATACTTTTTAGCAAAAAATTTTTGAAGTATAATAAATAAAAAATAACTAAGAAAAATTCTTAGTTATTTTTTATTTCATATATTTTTTAATTATCTCTATTGTTTCATCAACTGGAGTTGGAAATTTCAATTTTTTTGCTTCATCTAAATCAAAATACTTAGCTCCAGCTCATTCATAAACTATGAAATCAGTTTCTTTTAAATCTGTTTTAATTAAAAATATACTTCTATGAACTATCCTATTTGGGAACTCAAAAGTAAAATCTCCTATATATTTATAATCAAAATCTTTCATATTTAATCACAATTCTTCTTTTGCTTCTCTCAAAAATCACTCTTCTGGTGTTTCTCAAGACTCAATTCATCAACCAAAAAAAGCCCATTCTTCACCGTATTTTGAATAATTTCATCTTTCTTGAAGTAGTATTTGATTTTTTTCATTATAAAATCAAATAAATGCCACTTTTCTAGTTTCTTTCATAACAATTTAATTATTTATTATATTTCATTATTATTACATCAAAATTATTTTCTTTTCACCAATTTAGTGTAAATTTTAATTTTTCAGGAATATTCTCTTGTATAATCTCAAATCCTGCAATTTCATAATAATTTTCAAGTTCTCTTTTACAAGCTAAAAATAAATTATTTTCATAATTAAATTTATTTTTTAATAAATCACTTATTATCTCTATTCAAAGTTTTTTTCATCTAAAATCTTTATTTATGTATAATCACGATAATTCATAATCATTTCATCAAATATTAAATATTCTTCAAAATGCTATAATTTTATCATCTACTTTATAACAAATAAAATCTTCTTTTCTTATTAGATAATAAGATAATCATTCTTTAGAAATAATATTTTCTATTATTTTATAGTCATTATCTGTAAGATTAATTATTTTTTTCATAAATGATAATTAAATGATATTTTGTTTAGTATAATTATAAATCACAAAAAAACTAGAAAATTAATTTGTTTTAATCAAAAATAATACAATAATATAAACAATCCTTATTACTATATTTTAAATATGCAAGAAACAAAAACTATAGATGATTATATATCAGGTTTTCCAAGTGATGTGCAAATAATTCTTCAAAAAATAAGAAAAATTATTATTGAATCAAATCCAAATTTAGTAGGGATTATAAACTATGGAGTGCCTACATTTAAATTGGATTGAAAAAATATGGTGCATTTTTGAGCTTTTAAGAAACATATCTCTATTTTTCCATGACCAGAAGCCATAGAGCATTTTTCTCATAGATTATGACAATACAAGATATCAAAATGAACTATACAATTTTCACTTGATAAAGAGATTCCTTATGATTTGATATGAGAGATAGTTAAATATAAAATAAAGAACTAAGATAAAATCTTAGTTCTTTATTTTAATATTCTTATTTTTATTGAATAATAAATTGCATAAATTAGAAAAATAAATAATATAAGTATATATTTAGTATATAAATCAGATACTATGAATAAAGGGGAAATTAAGATTTTCAAAGCAAAAACTTGAAATACAGAAATTCAAGTTAATTTCGAAAAAGACACAGTTTGGTTATCTCAAGAGCAAATTAGTAAACTTTTTTGAGTAGATAGAACAGTTATAACAAAACATATAAATAATATATTTAGAGCTGAAGAATTAGATAAAAATCAAGTATGTGCAAAAAATGCACATACTGCTTCAGATTGAAAAATATATAAAACAAATTTCTATAATCTTGATATGATTATATCTATTTGATATAGAGTAAATTCAAAACAAGCAACTCAATTTAGAATATGGGCAACTTCAATTTTAAAAAACTATTTAATAAAATGATATTCTATTAATCAAAAAAGGCTTGAAGAAAAATGATATAAAGAATTAGAAAATACACTGAGTTTATTCAAAAAAACTCTTAAGTCATGAAATTTATCTCAAGATGAGGCTATTTGATTACTTGATATAATAACTAACTATACAAATACATGGTTATTATTACAAAACTATGATGAAAATAATCTTTTAGAATCTTGAAAAACTAAAACTCTAGATTATAAATTAGAATCGGACGAAGCTCTTTTATCACTTATGGAATTAAAAGAAAATTTAATAAGTAAAAAAGAAGCTACTGATTTATTTGCAAAACAAAGAGAAAATGAAGCATTAAAATGAATATTTTGAAATATCTACCAAACTTTTTGATGAATTGATTTATATAACTCAGTTGAGGAAAAAGCTGCAAATTTACTCTATTTTATAGTAAAAGATCACCCATTTTTTGATTGAAATAAAAGAAGTGGTGCATTTTTATTTATTTTATTTCTTGCAAAAAATCATATACTTTTTGATAAAGATTGAAATAAAAAAATAAATGATAGAGCTTTAGTTGCTATAACACTACTTATTGCAGAATCAAATCCAAAAGACAAAGAAATAATGGTAAAATTATTAATTAATTTGATAAATTAATTAATAATTTTAAAAACATAAAAAACCGCTATTTTTAGCGGTTTTTATTTTGTAAATTCTTCAGCTAATAATTCACTTTGTTCTAATACTCTATCTGCTTCCATTTTTGCTAAATCTGGTGGATAACCATATCTCATCAAGATTTTTTTAACTGTTAGTCTAAGTTTAGCTCTTACATCATCTCTTTTTTCCCAATCAACAGTTGCATTTTGTCTTACAATTTCAACTATTGTATGAATAAGTTCTTTCATTTTATTGTCTTCTAAAAAACTTGTTGAATCATTTTCTTTTAAAACTGTATAAAAAGCATACTCTTCAGGAGTTAATCAAATTTCTTCAGCTTTTTTATCTTCTAATCTCATTTCACGAGCTATACTTGATAATTCTTCTATAACCTGAGCTGTATCAATTTGATTATTATGATATCTTTTAATAACATTTGATAACATTTCAGAGAACTTTTTTCACCCGACTATACTTTTTGATTTCCTTACTTTTACTTCATCATTTAATAGTTTTTTCAATAATTCAAAAGCAATATTTTTTTGCTGCATATTTTTAACTTCAAGCAAAAATTCATCTGAAAGTATTTCTAAACTTGGAGTTTGTATTCAAGCTGCTTCAAATATATCAACAACTCAGTCACTAGATAAAGCTTCATCAATAATTTGTTTCACAGCTGAGTCAACTTGTGAATTAGTTTTTCATCATTCAACTGAAAATTTAGAAATTCTTGATTTTATAAATTGAAAAAATGCAACTCTATCTTTTATAGCTTCAGCTTCAAAACTAGGAATTGCCATAACAAATAATTTAGATAATTTTGTTATTTCTGAAATAAATCTATCTTTTAGTTTTTCATCTCTTAATATAAAATTTTGTGCTTCAAGTATTATCTTTAACTTTTCATTCACTGGAACTTCAAAATATCTATCATAATCAAGTCAATGAAACATTTGTTCTACTATTTCGAATTTTTCTTTCATTCAAGCAATTACTTCTTTTATATCAGTTATAGCAGCTCAATCTCAACCACTATTTGTATAAACTCACATTGCATTTCTTAGATCTTGTCCAATTCAAATATAATCAACAATTAATCAACCCGGCTTATCCTTATAAACTCTATTTACTCTTGCTATTGCTTGCATAAGATTTGCTCATTGCATTTTCTTATCAATATACATAGTATGTAAAATAGGAGCATCAAATCAAGTTAACCACATATCACGAACTATAACTAATTCTAATTCATCATTTATATCTTTTAACCTTAATGCTAAAGTTTTTCTTTGTTCTTTAGTAGTATGATGAGCTTGAAAACTTTGTGGATCATCACTTGAACTTGTCATAATAACTTTGATTTTTCATTTCATTAAATCATTATCATGCCAATCTGGACGAATTGCAATAATTTGTTCATATAAATTTACAGCTATTTGTCTAGTCATAGAAACAATCATAGCTTTTCATTCAAATACCTTTTGTCTTGATTCAAAATGCTCAACTATATCTTTTGCAATATCTTTTAATCTGTCAGGATGACCTACAATAGAATTAATTTGAGCTAGGTTTTTCTTTGATTTTTCTAATTGTTCATCTGTAGCTCCAGAAATATTATCAATTTCAGAGTCAATTTTTGCAAGATTTTCCTGATTAAATTTGATTTTTACAAGTCTTGATTCATAAGAAAGTGGAACAGTAGCTCCATCATCTACTGCTTGTTTTATATCATAAATATCTATTTCATCTCAAAATACATTACGAGTTGATCTATCATCTTTTTCAATTGGAGTTCATGTAAAACCTATAAATGAAGCATTTGGAAGTGCATCTCTTAAATACTTTGCATTTCAATATTTTAATTCTCAGTCATCTCATATTTTACCAGTAAATCAATACTGACTACGATGAGCTTCATCTGCAACAACAACGATATTTTTTCTCTCTGATAAAGTTTCAAATATATTTCAAGTTTCAGGAGAAAATTTTTGAATAGTAGTAAAAACTATTCATCATCAAGTTACTTTTAAAAGTTCTTTTAAATGAACTCTAGATTCTGCTTGAACTGGTTTTTGTCTTAAAAGTGATTGACAATTTCAGAAAGTCGCAAAAAGTTGATCATCTAAATCATTTCTATCTGTTAATATAACTATTGTTGGATTTTTCATTGCTGGTTCAACAACAATTTGTCCAGTATAAAAAACCATAGAAAGAGATTTTCCAGATCATTGAGTATGCCAAACTACTCAGATTTTTTGGTCTCAAGAGTTTTCATTAGTTGCTCTCAGAGTTTCTTTTACTGCTTTTTGTACTGCATAATATTGATGATAAGCTGCAACTTTCTTGATTTTTACTTGTTTAATTAATCATGTTTTATCATCTTTTTGTTCTTCAGTTTCAAAAACGGTATTAAACCTAATAAGATTTACCAAAACTTCTTTTTTAAGCATTTCTTCAGCCATCATTTGAAGTTCTGGAGTGATTTCTTTTATTCTTTCTTTTGGTCATTTCCATGATAAATATCTAGAAAAAGGAGCTGAAACAGAAGCTGTTCTAGCATCTAGTCAGTCAGAAATAATACATAAAGAATTATAATAAAATATATGAGGAATAACATTTCTATAATTTGAGATTTGAGTAAAAGCTTTGTCTAGTGTAGCTTTTTCATCATTTGCATTTTTTAATTCTGTTATAACAAGTGGTAATCAATTAACAAATATAACAACATCAAGTCTTTTTTCTATGTTGTTTTCCTTGATAACAAATTGATTCACAACAGTAAAATCATTGTTTAATGGATTTTTTACATCAAGAAGTTTTACTATTTCATGACGAGTTTCTCAATCACGAAAAAACTCAACAGTGATACCATCTGTTAAGTAAGTATGAAACTTTTCATTATTTACCATTAAATCATTTGTACCAAGATTTATAATTCTCTCAAATGCATCTTTTCTAGCATATCCTGGAACATGAGGATTTAATTTTTCAAGTGAGTTTTTCAAAATATTTTCCAAAATAACACCTGAAAAACTTTCTCTTTCTGGATTTTGTGAATATGGAGCAATATCTGGTCAATAAAAGTAATTATAACCCTCATTTTTTAGTAAATCTATAAAATTTTGTTCTATTAAGTTTTCTGTGATTTTAAACATGGTTTTTTAAAAATAAATTATACTAAGTCTTTTATCCAATTATCTATTTCTTTTGCGAGCTTTACTCAATTTCTAAGTTTTAAAACTATATTTTCTGGTAAAACTCAGATATAATCTAATTCTTTATCAATATATTTTTCATATAATTCTTCTATTGTTTTTATCTTTACTTGATTACAATCAAAAACAGATTCTTTCTCTAGTATATTGTTGGTTTCTTGTGGATTTACAAACACTAAAGATCATTTATCTAAAAAATTACTTTGTAATTCATAATATTTTTTTCTTTTCTCTATTTGACTTGTAGCAACTGGTAATACTAAAACTGGAGATGAAAAAATATCTCTATTAATTACTACAAAATAATGTGGAACTTTTATACTAACTTCTGATGTTTTGAAATAAAATACACTTCAAATTTTAATACTATTTAAAAAATCTTGCTCTGATAAAATCATATTTCCTAAAATTAAGAAAATAATCTATCAAACTCAAGATTTTCTTGAAATATATCTTTTGTTAACTCTAAATGTTCTTCTGAAATATCAAAAATACTATCTTGTTCTGGAGTGTTTTCAAAAAAATCAAAATAATTCATCCTAACTATTTTTCAATTATTTACATCAATTTCATGTTTTTTCCATTCAGGATATTTATGAGTAATATTTATTAGTTTAGAAGAAGAATTATGTCAGAATTCTAAATAAACTTTTTCAATAACTTCAACATTTGAATCAGATAAAAGAGAATAATCTACTTCTTTTTCAGATATAAGTTTATAAGAAAATTTCTTTAAATATGTTTTTATATATGCTATATTTTCTTCATTAATAGCCTCTTTATCTAAATCAAAGATATATTTTATACCACTTGCAACTGGTCACATTTCCATAGCAAAATAAGTATCTCAAACTATAGGTTTTCAATACTTTCTTAAGTGTAATCTATCAGAAATCCAGATAAGTTTTAGAATTTTTAATTTATCAATAGATTTGTTATTATGTTTTTTTTCTAAATGAGCAAATAGATTCATTACTTGAACTCATTTTTTTAGATTAAATTCCATAATTTATAAAATTATTTTTTAATTTGTAAACTTATTATATATATCTTTTAAAAAATGCAATATATTAATGTTTATATTTTGTATATAGATTAATTTTTTGACTCTAAATATTCAATTTTAGCTTTTATTAAATTTCTAAACTAATTTGTCATTCTGCTTGTTTTTTTCATTTTTTAACTGTAATATTCTGAGTATGTTCAATTACTTTCTCATTAAATTGTCTTACTTCTTTAATATATATATTTTTATTCAAAAATATTCAATTCTTTATAATTCATTTTAAATCAAATAAAACAGTAATATTATCTCAACTTGAAAAAGTAATATCATGATTTTGAATTTTCTCTTTAAATTCTTTATCTTGCATATAAAAACTAACTTCTTCTCAAGAATAAAGTAATTTATATCAAAAATCTTCAATTTCATCTCAATAATATGTTCATTTCCAAGGAATTCATTTTCATTCTTTTTTTTGCTTAACAACTAATGAAATTAATTCAATAGTTCATTCAATATTTTCTAAGTAAATTTCTTGATCTTCAGGTAATGGGAAAATCATATCTCAAAAATTTTCTCTATTAATTTTTTTTATATATAATATTTTTTTACTTTCATCTTTAATTATAGTTTCTTCATAAGAAATAGTTTTATCCTTTTCTAATAACTCATATCTACTATTTTTTATCTTTTTAACTCAATAATCTTCACATAACTTACTAATTTTAGAGTAATCAATTTCTATTTTTTTATCTGTTTCTTGATTTATCATATTAACACATTTTTCCATCATTTCCATTTGATGTTCTTCATGTGCATCAATATATGTTAAATATCAAATAGCCAACGTTGCAACTCATGTCGCAGTATATCAAACAACTTTTAAAATATCCTTATAAGATCAAGTTTCCGATGGAAGAATAAGTATTTCAATTTTTTCATTTGGATACAAAATCTCATTTATTCTATAAATTAATGAAACTAAATCTTCTGAAGAATGATTACGAGTAATAGGATAAATAGCATTTTCTGGTACTCAAAAATGTGATTCAATAATTAAATGTGACATAAATTATAACTAAAACATTAAAATTATTTTGTAACTTCGTCAATTGCTTGTGCAATTGCTTCTTCTTTTTTATCAATTACTTTCTTAGTTGTATTTTTAAGTAAATCAGCAACTTTTGTTAATCAAGGTATTTTTTCTAATCTTTGAATTGATTTTGATAATTTTTCACTTTTATTTAAAGCATCAATTATAGGATGATCAGAACTATTATAATCAGAAATAAGTTTTCAAGGGTTTTCTGAGCTTACATCTAAAATATTTGTCAATAGCTTAATTTTTAGTTCTTTTGATATATCAGAATCATCTAAATTACTAATTTGTGTAGATAATCATTCAAAAGTTAAACTTAATACTTCTTTATGAGTATATTCTTCAATCAATCTTTTAGATAAATTAATTCTTTTATTTGCATAATATGCAAACCATCAAACTGGAAAATACAATGGTAAAATTGATAAAACTAATCTAGGAAGTTTTAATATTACATCTTCTAATGTTTTATCTTGAAATAAAAAGATTATACTAACAATGAATGGTATTAAGGAAACAAAGATTAATAATCATATACCCCAGTAAAAATTATTAGTTACTCTTGATAACTCTTTTTCTTCATTATTTTTCTTTTTAGAATATGCACTAGACAATCCAGCTGTTAAAGCATTAGGAAGTAATGATTGTATTTTGTTTTCTATTTCTATAAATTTTCATTCCCAATTATTTTTTAATTTTTCATATGACTCTTCTGCATTTATTTTCATTTCAGAAAAATCTTTTTCTTTTTCTTGTTTATAAGTTTCTATTTCCTTTTTAGTATTTTTTAAATTATTTTCTAAATCAGAATAAATCTTCTCTAGTTTACTTTTTAATCATTCAACTAATTCATCTTCTCAAGTTTTTTCATTAAGTGTAGTATATCAAATAATTTCATAATAAAATTGATCAATTTCTTTTTTTCTTGAAAGAGAGTTAGTATGTAATGTATTAATTTTTGTATTCAATTGTGATAAATTCTCAAATTGTGACTCAAAAGAACTTATCTGATTGTCTAAATCTGGATAATCAGAAAATATAGTTTCTAAACTATCAACTAAATCTTTTAATTTATTTACATTTTTTTCATAATCATCTTTAATTGTTGTTATTTCAATATTGTTTTTTTCAACAGTTTCTTTTTCTTTTAGTATGTTTTCTTTTAATATTTTTATATTTTCATAAACTTGATTAATGTTATCTAGTATTTTTTCTGCCTCTTCACTTGTATTTTTAGCTCTATTCCTATATTCAGATGCTTTTCTAGAATCTTGAAAATCATTATTATTATTATTTTGATTTTTATTCTTAGACATAATATTAAAATTAAAATATAAATTATTTCTAAAATCTAAACTACTCTAACTTCCCCTTTCATCAACTTCGGCAACAATTCATCCCTAGTTTTAGAAAGAGTTTGTATTTGTTTTTTATTATCTAAAATTTTATTTAAAAAACTTCAATATAATTTATTAAAATCATTTATATAATTTTCATCTGTAATAAAATAATCAAAATTGAAAATTTTTGCTTTGTCTGTATGTGGAATTGAAGACCCCGTTGTTCAATCATTTATTTCTTTGAATTTTGATTTTAAAAATGCATAAATCATTAATTTTAAATTTTCATCAACTTCAATTTTTGATAAAGTAGATCAAACTATTCAATTATATCAAATTTCTAATCTTCATGAACTAGCTCAATCCATAACCATTATTAAATCATATTCATTTATTAAAACAGTATTTTTAGGATTAGCATAAGTTACTTTTCAACTATCAAAAGTTTCAATTAATATTTGTAGAATATATCAATCAATAAAAACTTCACTTGTATCATTTGGTTTTTTTCATTTTATAAACTTTAAAATTTTCCCCAACTTCCCAACTCTCCACCCTTCAGGCAATTCATCTCAAACCTTATACCTTCAAAACCACTCTTTAAAAATCTCTTGTCCTATCTTTTCCAAAGTTTCATTTTGTTCTCTTAAAAGCTCAATTTTGTCATCAAAAGATGAAAGAATTTTTGCAATTGCTTGTTGTTCTGGAAGTGGTGGAAGAAGAAGAGAAATTTTTTCAAAAGTTGATTTATTCAAAATTGGCATTGTTGAACCTCAATCAGCTAAAGCTTTTAATATGTTATATGAATCTTTTAATTTATAATAAATAAAATCTACATTGTAATTTTCATTAACAATTATTGAGTTTATTTGTTGATTTGTTAAAGAATCATTTGAATTAATAACTACTTTTCACATATCTGATCAAATACAAGTTACTATAATTGATTTTTTTGGGATAATCATTTTAGAAAATCTATTTTTTCATAAATCAGATAATTTTCTTGAAGTAACAGACAAATACTTACTTTCAGTTTTAAAATCTGTTGGAGTTATAAAATCAACTCAATCTCACCAATCTTCAGGATTATCTTTTGAAGGTGTTTTTCAAGTTATAACTTTTCAAACCTCTCCCAAAGTCGTTTCAATCCATCATTCAGGTAATTTATTTTCTTGTATTTGTGTCATAGTTTTTTATTCTAAAATATTATCATTACTTTTTTCTAATCTTTTTTCTACTTTTTTAATACTATCACTTGCTGGAAGTTCTTCTGGCATAGTACCTCCAAGTTTTTTAATAGTTTCTCTTACCTCTTTCCCAACTTCAAAATGAGCTAAATTTGCTTTATCTTGCCCATAAATATTTTCTCTTTTAAGTTTTGCTTCTGCTTGAGTTGCACGAAATAGATTTGCAGCAAGTTCTTCACTAGACATATGATCAAGAATTTTTTCTGATTTTTTTAGTCATTTTTTCTTGTGAATTCCTGTTACATCAAGTCAATTATAAAGTCACATATATCAATAATTTGTAAAAACTCCATAATATTTTACTCATGCTTTATCGGCTGTTTCAGCAAGTGAAACATTGTGTTTTGACATCTCATCTCTAAGTTGTTTTCTTTTACTATCTTCTAAAAGTTGTTCAGAAATTTCTTGTTTTCTTGTTTGAATTGCAAAATATGTTTGTCATAAAGCTACAGTTTCTTTTTTTGGATCTGCATTTTGAATAATCAAATAACAGGCATAACGAGAAAGTTGAAAACTTGGAAATCATCTTTCAACTCATGATCATATTTGAACCATCTCAGTGAATTCACCGAAATGGTTTTCTATATCTTCATTACTATTTTTACAAGCTATTTTTGCTTTTTCAATTACATTTTCAAAATTTGAAAAATCTTTATACTCTAAAATTTTAGCAAATTCTCTAGCTAACCAATATTCATTTCCATATTCATTTATATGTTTTATTTCTTCAAATATATTATTTCACATAAATATAAAGATTAAATTTTAAATCCTATTTTTTCTAATTGTTTTTTTATTTCATTATTCATTTCCTCTTCTTTTGCCATTTGTTCTGCTAATTTTTCTGTTAAAATTTTCATTTTGTCTTCAAAAGGTATTCCGTCATCTTCTTGTTCTTTTATACCTACATATCTACCTGGAGTAAGTACAAAATCATGTTTTTCTAAGTCTGTTATATTTGCTGATTTACAAAATCAAACTATATCTTGATATTCTCAAGTAGCTGATTTAGATTGTTTCCAATTATGATAAGTATCTGATATTTTTTTTATATCTTCGCTTGCTAAATCTTTATGAACTCTATCTTTCATATATCATAATTCTGAAGCATCTATAAAAAGAGTTTCATTGTTTCTAGTTGTTCTTTCTCTTCTTAGAAACCATATACAAGCTGGAATTCAAGTATTATAAAAAAGTTGTTTTGGAAGAGCTACAATACATTCTACTAAATCATTTTTTACAAGTTGTTTTCTGATTTCTCATTCTCAAGAAGTATTTGAGCTTAGTGATCAATTTGATAAAACTGTTGCAACTACTCAATTTGGAGCAGTATGATAAAGCATATGAAGTATCCATCCATAATTTGCATTCCCACTTGGTGGTACTGGATATCATTTCCATCTTGCATCGTCTTGTAAAATTTCTACTCACCAATCAGATTGATTAAAAGGAGGATTTGCTAAAATATAATCTGCTTTTAAGTCTGGATGAGTATCGTTTAAAAAACTTCATTCAGTATTCCATTTTACAAAATTTGAATTTATATTTCTTATAGCAAGATTCATTTTTGATAATTTCCAAGTTGTTTGATTTGATTCTTGACCATAAATTGTTATGTCTTTTATATTTCATTGATGGTCTTCTACGAATTTTTCACTCATAACAAACATTCCACCACTTCAACATGCTGGATCATAAACTCTACCTTTATATGGTTCAATCATATTTACCATAAGCTCTACTATACATTTTGGAGTATAAAATTGACCTCATTTTTTTCATTCTGCATTTGCAAATTCTCATAAAAAATATTCATATACTCTACCAAAAAGATCTTTTGAATTTTTATTTGCTGATTTTAAATCTAAATTTGAAATTAAATCAATAAGTTCTCAAAGTGAAGTTTTATCTAGATTTTCTTTTGCAAAAACTTTTGGTAAAACATTTTTTAACTCTTTATTTTCTTTTTCTATTTGATCCATTGCATCATCTATGATTTTACCTATTTCTGGTAATTTCGCACTTGCTTGAATATTTTGCCACCTTGATATTTGAGGTACAAAAAAGATATTTTCTGCCATATATTCATCTCTATCTTCTGGATCAGAAAAACTATCTTCTTTTAACTTATCATAAAGTTCAGAAAAACTATCTGAAATATGTTTTAAAAATACAAGTCATAAAACTATATGTTTATATTCTGCTGCATCTATTCATTTTCTTAATTTATCTGCTGCTTTAAAAAGCTCTGCTTCAAAATTTTGATTTGTATTAATAGCCATAATCTTACAATTAAAAGTAAATAAAATAATCCATCTAAAACCACTTTTCACTAAATTTAAAATCATTTAAATTTACCAAAAAATAGTTTTATTTTTAAAAAAGTCTCCCGAAAAAACATAACATATGTTATAAATATGTAATGGAATTTTTTGGAGAGACTTGTAATTTTTGTTATTGTTTTAATTTTTCTTTTAGAAAAATGGTGGAGCTAATGGGATTTGAACCCATGTCTCGGAAGGCCAAGGAAACACATCTACTATCATAGTTTATTTTGATATTCTTTTATATGTAAAACAAACAAAAAGTATAAAAGAAGAGTTAATCTATGGGTACTTATAGGTACAAGACTAAATCAAAACCGATCCTATAAGACTTGAATGGATAATCTATAAAATTCTTCAAGTGAAAGATTATAGATTTTGTAGTAGGCCAGTCGGCGCTCATCCCTGGGGAAGACTACTGTTATTGCAAGTTATTATGCAACAACGAAAGCTGGAGTTAAAGCATTTTTAAATGCAGTTAAACCACCTTGAATTCTAGTTTTAGCAATTATGCTTGTTTGCGTTGATTATGGAAGTCACAAACACCTCCCAGATAGCATATAACCCGGACGATTCTCCCGATAGAAACCATAAATAGCCCCGTAGTTTCATTATATTTAAAAAAGATATTTTTCAAATATAATAAATAAAAAACTGCTTATGCAGTTTTTTTGTTTAATATTAAACTTACTTGTGCTTCAGTTCATTCTGTAAATATAAATCTAGCTTCTGGTTTAAGTAATTGAAGTGTTTCAAAACATAGATTAATTGATTCTTGTGACAAAATAAAACAATCTTTTCATACACATTGTTCTTGTGTCAAAGCATTTCAATCTATATTTTTTATAGATGTATCCATAGCTCCATTTCTTACAAGCCATACAATGAAATCTTGTACATCTCTTACACTTTCAAATGGTTTATTAAAAAATACATTTTTAGTATCTAAACTAGCATGCATCAATGTAGTAGTTGGAAATTTTAAGACATTAGTTCCTGATTTTAATCATTCTTTTGTCATATCTATATTAATTACAAATTAAAAAACAAATAGATTATAAAAGATATAATCTATTTGTCAAGTATAATATTTTAATATTTATTTCTTAAAAAACACTTCACAAGTTTGTCCTACAAATTTTTCTAGTTTTTTTGATAGATCAACTGTATCTTTATCTGTTGTTTTTGTTGTACCAGCTTTCCATCTAGTTCATATATTTGCAACTATTATTTCAGAGTTATAAAAATGATTTGAACTAGGCCAAATAGATAATTCTCATGGCTCTACTAGAGTAAGAGATTTTTGAACTACAAAAGTTTTGTCTATAACTCAACCTAGATTTACTTTTTTATGAGTAAGTATTTCTTCAAAAAGCTTTTTTGAAATTATAATTCTACCATTTCCAAATTCATCTGGTGGTGCTATGACAAAAGTTTCTTCTTTTGTTTTTTTCATCATATGATTTAAATCACTAAGTTCTAAATTTTCATATTGAACGTGATTTAGTATATCTCATTTTGATTCTAAAAAATGAACTATTGGTAAATGTTCAGCCGAACGAAATTGTGAACCACTAGAAGTATCAGGAATTATATCTCATAGCGAAATGATTTTTTGTATAGTTACATTATCTCTTCATTCAAATTCACATACCCAAGATGCTACATCTAAACCATAGATTAAAAATACTCTACCATTTTTTGATGTAATTCTAATTATATGATTTTCTTGTCAGTTTTCTTTTGCACTTTTTTCATTTCTTGGTGCACTATTTAGTGCATAAGATTTTATTTCTCACTTTGGAGCTTTGTATATATCTAGTACTTTTTGAGCATTTGAATAAGCTTTTGCATCAAGTTCACTACAAGCAGTAAATGCAACATGAAGCGGAGAATGTCCAGCTGGAATAATCCTAGCTGGCATATTTAAGTATTCATATTGTTTTTGGATTCTCATAAGTGAATCAGTTCAACTTCATTGAGTAGCTCAAACATCTGTTATATGAGTATAATTCATAATAATTTAGTATTAAAATATAATTATTTTTTCTTTGCTTTTTTTAGATCAATTATAGCATCTCTAAGTTCTGCTGCTTTTTCATAATCCATATTTGCAGCTGCTATATCCATTTCTAATTCCATTCTAGCCAATTCTCTTTCTACTGATTTTCTATCAAGGGTACTATAATCTCTTTTTGTTTTATTTGATTTAAGTCACATATCTTTGATTTCACTAAAAACAGTAGATGGAGTTATACCATTTTCTTCATTGTATTTTGCTTGTAAGTTTCTTCTATAATAAGTCAAATTTATAGCTTTTCTCATAGCTTGTGAAACTATTAATCAATCAGTATTACAAAATTTACCTGCATCCAAGATAAAAAGTCCATCTTCATCTTTTTCAAGTATTTTATCTCAAGCTTTTTCTTTTACAATTGCATCTTTTCAATCGTATTCAAATTTTTTCAATTGTTCAGAGTACATATAAACTTTACCATTTTCATTTCTAGCAGCTCTTCATATAATTTGTATAAGAGAAGATTCACTCCTAAGAAAACCTTGTTTATCAGCATCTAGTATACATATTTTACTTACTTCTGGTAAATCAAGACCTTCTCTAAGCAAGTTTACTCAAACTATTACATCTATTTTTCATTCTCTTAATTCTTTTAAAGTTTCAAGTCTTTCTAGTGTTTCAATTTCACTATGAAGATATTTTACTTTTACTCAGTTTCAAAGTAAATAATCAGTAAGTTCTTCGCTTGATCTTTTTGTAATTGTTGTGATAAGAAGTCTTTCATTTTTTTCTACTACTTCAGATATATGAGTCATAATATCATCAACCATAAATTCCATAGGTCTAAGTATGATTTCTGGGTCCAAAAGTCATGTTGGTCTCATCATTTGTGGAACTATTCTAGTTTCTTCGTCTGCTTTCCAAACTCAATCTTTTATTGGATCAAAGTTATAAAAAATCTCTGGATTATTTGCACTTTTTTCTATATCGTATTTTCAAGGAGTTGCTGAAACAGAAACTACATTTACCATTTTTGCTTCAAATTCATCAAATTTAAGTGGTCTATTATCCATAGCACTTGGCAATCTGAAACCATTTTCTACTAAATTTACTTTTCTAGCTCTATCCCCTGCATGCATTCAACCAATTTGACTAAAAGTCATATGTGATTCATCAACTAGAGTCAAATAATCATTTCCAAAATAATCCATAAGTGTCGCTGGTGGGGCTCAAGATTCTCTACCATCAAGGTATCTAGAATAATTTTCTATACCATTTACATAACCTACTTCTTGCATCATTTCTAAATCGTATTCTACTTTTGTTTTAAGTCTTTCATATCTAAGTACATCTCATCCTTCTTGAAAATATTTTAATCTTGCTTCAAGTTCTTCTTTTATATTTGGTATGATTTTTTCTATTGTATCTTTTGTTGTAACTGTATGTTTTGCTGGAAATATAGTCACTTCTTTATGATATTCATATATTTCACCCGTTAAATAATTTCTACTTGTTATTTGACTTACTTCTTCTCACCAAAATTCAACTGTTATTACAGTTTCACTACTAGCAGGATAGATTTCAAGTACATCTCACATCACCAAGAAATTACCTGGTTTAAAATCAGATGCAGCTCTTCTATATTGCATACTTACTAGTTTTTTTAGTAAGTCTTCCATAACATAATTTTCACCTACTTTTATATCAAAAACTTGTTCTGTATAAAGTGCTATATCTCAAATACCATAAATACAAGATACACTTGCTACAATTATCACATCTTTTCTAGTCAATAAATCTTGAGTTGCAGCATGACGAAGTCTATCTATTTCTGCATTTATTGTTGCTTCTTTTTCTATATATGTATCTGTTTTTGAAACATATGCTTCAGGTTGATAATAATCATAATAAGAAACAAAATAATGAACCGCATTATTTGGAAAAAACTCTTTAAATTCTTGAGCCAATTGTGCTGCAAGAGTTTTATTATGAGCTATTATCAAAGTTGGTTTATTTATGTTTTGGATTACATTTGCCATAGTAAATGTTTTACCACTTCATGTAACTCACCAAAGTGTTTGAAATTTGTGACCTTTATCTATAAAATCACATATTTGTGTTATAGCATTTGCTTGATCTGGACTTGGTTTGTATTTTGATTGTAAGCTAAATAATTTATCACTCATTTTTTATTTTTTTAGATATTTTAAACAATAGTTTTAAGTATATGTATTTTTAAGTAAATTACAAAAAAAACTAGAGTAAGTCTAGTTTCTTTTTATTTTATCTGACACCAATATATTTAACATATTTTTCATAGATTTAGTAGATTCTTCATGATTATTAGTATCTAAATCCATAACCTTTTTAATTATATATTCATTTTGTATATCTGTACCATTATATGCTGTTTTTAAATTTAATAATAAATCTAATTGATTAGTTTCAGTATTTAAATCACTTATTGATCAATTATATATAACTATATTATCTTTATTTAAGTATTTAGTATTATTTCATCAATTTGTATTATATTTACTTGATGCAAAATTTGCTGGTAAATTATAAAATCAATCATAAACCAATTTATTTTGATCTGCTAAATCTACTAATTGTTCTACACTTGTATCACTAACTGTAATAGATGGTGATGCATAAAGCGTAACATCTTCTCAAGAAATAACTTTTACAAATTGTCAGTTATAATTTCATCTAAGTAATGCTGGAGCCAATGATACTCATGCATTTGCTTGAGAAATAGGATTATATGAAATTTTATCATTTTCTATATATCATCCTAATTCATATTCTGAACCATCAGAAGTAACAGAATATGAATAATCTAATTTAGTTAATGGATCTTTTGGATTTTGACTTATTAATCATTTTAAACCTGCAATAGTTGTATTTCAAAAAGTTCATTGTGTAAATACTACTTGTGTTCAAACCTTAATTTCTACTGGATTTGTAACTTCAGGTAATTTTCATGTATTGATTTCATTTAAATCAATTGCTTTTTTAATATTTCACATATCAGCTAATCTAGCTGAATCTCTAGCTTCACTAGTATATCATGTATACGATATAAAACCAATAGTTCATAAAACAGCCAATATAGTTATAACTACTATAAGCTCAACCAATGTAAAAGCTTTTTTATTCATATATAAAATATTTAAAAATATTAAGTTTAGAATAATGTTTTTTTAAAAAAAATCAAAAAATATAATAAAATGCATTAAAATATTTTCAAAACAATAAAAAATATGTTAAAATAAATTAAATAAATCTAATTAGAAAAATATGTCTAGAAATTTTAAAAAATTTTTATTAAGAGTTTTTACACTTACTACAACTATAGTTTTAGTTTTTTTAGTATGAAATAATCTAATAAAAGCTGATGAAAAAGTAACAGAAGTAAAAAAAGTAGAACAAACAAATACAAATTCATTTGAAAATGTAAATAGCTCTGCACTTGGTAAAACATGAGTTGCTATTACAACAAATGTTTGAATAAAATATAAACAAAGAACTGAAATACCAGCTACTATTTATAAAGATGTATTTTCAGTAAATAAAATGGTTCAAAACTGAGAATTGTGAAGTGATGAACTTATTTCTGCAAATATGATAATTGTAGAAGAATATAAAAATGTATTAAAAACAGATATTAAATGATTACTTGATAAATCAAAAAATAGAGCTGAAATACTTGATGCACTTATAGAACAATTTGAATTTAGATATGAAAAATCTGTAAAACAAATTATTTCATTAAATGAACAAAAATCTATATTTGAAAGAGAAATGGCAGAAGCAAATACACAAATAGAAATACTTAAAGTAAAAATAAATACAGATTATAAAAAAAGAGATGCTGCTGCAAGTAAAGAAAATATAACAAATTATTTAGAACAAAAAAATAAATATAATTATGCTAGAACTTACATAATTTATATAAATCATTTTTTAAGTGATTATGTTTCTTTAAATGATTACAACAAAAAATTACTTGATACACTTATAAATAACAAAGATGCAATAGTAAAAGAAGCTTATGTAGTTATACCTAGCTCATGAGCTGGATTACTAAAAGAATTTGATTTACTTTATGAAGAATCTGAATACAAAGCTACAAAATAAAAAAAATGTGATTTTTAATCACATTTTTTTATACACTTATAAACGGAGAAAATACAAATCTATTATTTGTGTTTTTTACAAAATCATCTCTTAAAAAATCTAGGTTTAATTCACTTCTATATCAGGCATTTCATCTTTGAATCATATTGTATCAAACAGTTTTTACTTTGTAAGATATATCATATCTATTACAAGTTCTAGGACATATTTCATCAATAGCATACATTCATCTAGCTGGATTTTCTATGGCACTAGTATCACAAAGTCTTCATGTAAAAATAATAGCCCAAGGATAATATAAATCAATTCAAATTTCTCAAAACCTACTATTATCAAACAAATCTTCTCTTTTTTCCATATAATCAAGAGCGACTCTTGAAATATTATATTTATTTAAAAAGTTTCTGTATACATCCAAGCTTACTTCACTACTATTATAAAATTTCATTTGCCATTTTACTATCTCTTCTCTAAGTTTTAGTTTTTCTTGTTCTGTTTTATTTTTTATCAATTCTCAAGCTGGGTGAGCTTCATAACCATAAGTATCAATAAGTGGAGTTTTTAATATTTTGTGAATTACTCTACCAAATATTGGTTTTAAATTTGTGTATTTTTTATTTAAAAGTCTCAAAACTCAATAATCATTTACTACAATTTCTATAGGATTTTTTATTTTTAATTCATTTAAAAATGCAAGTCATTCTTCAAGTCTTTCAAGCATTTTATCTCAAACATAAGGAGTAACAAGTGTAAAACTTCTCACTTTATGAGGTGGAAAATTTTTGTTAAAAATATGAAATTTTTCAATAGCATCTTCAAGTTCTTTTTTTGTTGGAGCTAGAAATTCACAATTATCACTTCAATAATAAATACCTCATATTTTATTAAAAGCATCTACTCAAAATCTCTTTTTTATCTCCCTAATTCACATGAAATTCACTTCATATTGAGGAGAGATAGTTTCTGCTAATTCTCATGGAAAATTTGACATAAAAAAAGATGCCAAGTCTCTATCTCCTTTTCATTGTGATAATAATTTATCATTATTTAATAAATCAAAATATTCTAAATTAGTTCATATATGTATAAAAATTTCCATTATTTTTTATTAATAAACAAAATCAACTCTTATTTTTTTATTACCGAATTTTTCTGAAACTTCTACTTCTCTTATAGCAACTACTTCTTCAAAATCTTTAAATCTATCAAATATTTCATTGAAATCAACTTCTTCTCATTCAAAAGTAGCTATTTCATAAATACCTTCTTCATAAGCTAGATTTACTATCTCTATATTATCTTCACTAGATATAGAAATATCATAGTTTTTTAATTCTCAAACACTTTGTATTATCATATCCAATACTTCTTTGCTTGTTTTTAATTCTGTTTCTCAAAAAACAAAAACAATTTTATCACCATTTTTAGATAGACTTTCTACAAAATCAAAATCTAAATCTATTTTTTTATTACCATTTAAAGTAAAATTTCCAGCAAATACATTCATAAAATATTAATTAAAAATTAAGCGAAAAAAATCGCAGATAATTCACTAACAATTTTTTCTTTTGAGTGTTTATAAAAACTATTATCTCACAATAAATTTGATTCCAAAATAGTGATTTTTCTTCTTTCTAATTCCTTTTTTTCTCAAAGTGATAAAAATAAATAATCTCATCATTTTACAGAAATATCATTTTTAAATTGTGCTAATTGTTCATTATCTAAGTTTAGTTTTTTGTTATTTATCACAAAATAATCAAGTCTTCTTCATAAAAATCTCTCTATTTTATTTACAAAATCAAGTTGAGTTAAACCAGTAGTTTCTCATCATTTATTTGTAGAGTTTCAAATATAAATAATTTTTGCATTTGTTTGTTTAATAGAATCTTGAACTCACCCTATAATAAAATTTGATATTATAGATGTAAATAAATCTCATGGTCATATTACTATATAATCTGATTCTATAATTGCTTTATGAGCTCTATTATTATGTGTTGCATCCATAGAACATTCCATAAGTTCTAAATCTGCAATTCAAGAATTATAATTAGCTACATTTGAAATTCTATCTTGAGATTCAATTATTTCTCAATTTCATAAAATTGCTCTTATATATGCTTTTTTTGTAGTAACAGGAATTACTTCTCAAGTTACTTCTAGTAAATTATGCATAAAATCAATCATCTTATCATAATCTTTTCATAGATTATAATATAGATTTGCCATCAAAATATTTCAAAATTTATGTCAATTTATACTACTTTTTAGTGGTAATATAAATTTAAAATATTCATTTAATTTTGAATTTAAAAGACTATATAAATTTCATCTATCAAATTCAAATTCTTCTAATTCATTTTTATAAATTCAAGCTTTTCAAAAAAACAAAAGTTCTTTATTTGCTTGTTTAAATAATCCAAGAATTGAAAAATGTGATATTTTTTCCTCATTTAAAAATGTATATTCAAAAATAAGTTTAAAATATTCTCTATAATCTGAACTTGAAAGTGAAAATAAACATCTTCTCAAATCTCATGGTGGTGGAAGATGAAGTCATAATTCATCTTCAAATGCTCTCATAAGTTCTCATGTTGTTCTACCATCATCGCTCATTGAAACTATTGAAGATATTTTGATTTTATCTCCTAGAATTGTAAATAATCAATCAAGTAAATTTGATTGTCCATTTCCTCATCAAATAGTAGTTATTTTTTTCATTAATTTAAATTTAATCATTTTAAAAATTCTATTAAATCTTTTTTTACTTCATCATTTTTTAAACCATATGAAATAGTTGCTTTTAAAAATCAGATTTTACTTCATGTATCATGCCGAGTTCATTTAATTCTAACTCAGTATACATTTTTGTCTTTTCTCATTGCTTCAAAAGCATCTATTAATCTAGTTTCTCAATCACTATGAAGAGATTCAGATTTCTCAAGATAATCAAAAATATCTGGAGTTAAAACATATTTTCATATATTACCATTTCTTGATTTTGTAGCTTCTGCTTTTGGTTTTTCCATAAATTTATCTACTTTGAAAATATCTTCAGTAGAAGATGATTCAAGAATACCATAACTTCACATTCTTTCTTCTGGAACTTGAAATGAACAAATTACAGAAGAATTTGTTTTTTCATAAGCATCTACTAATTGTCTAGCAGCTGAAACTTCATTATCAATAAGATCATCTCAAAAAAGTACTAAAAATGGTTCATTTCAAATCAAATTTTTTGTTCTAAGAATAGCATCTCAATCTCATTTTGGATAAGGTTGTCTTACATAAACTATATTAGCCATTTCATTTAATCATTTAACAGTTTTTAAATAATCAAATTTTCCAGATCTATCTAGTCTTTCTTCAAGTTCAAAATTTGAATCAAAATGATCTTCTATTGCTCTTTTACTTCTACCAGTAACTATAATTATATCAGTACATCCAGCTGAAATTGCTTCTTCTACAAGCATTTGCATAACTGGTTTATCTATAATTGGAAACATTTCTTTTGGTAAAGCTTTTGTTGCTGGTAAAAATCTAGTTCACATTCAAGCAGCAGGAATAACACATTTTTTTACTTTTTGCATAATTAATTTATTATAAATTTTAATATATAGTTTTTAAAACTACATCTATATCTCTATTTTTTATACCTCAAATACAAGTCATAACTTCATCATCTCATAAAGGAAATCATGGTTCTCACTTAAAACTTTTATTTACATTTTCACTACCAGATTCTATTTGACACATGCATGCTCAACATATACCAGTATGACAAGCATAAGCCATTTCTATTCAAGCATCTTGTAATTGTTTTAAAAGAGTTTTATTTATATCTGATTCTATAATTTTTATAACTTTTCAAGATCTACTTTTAATTGTTATCATATTATTCTAATTCATATTTTTCAAATAAAATAGGTGATTTTTCTTTGATAAAAAATATTGTTTTTTCATTTTTAAGTTCTAAGTATTTTCATGACTCCAATTTTTCAGTATATCAAACTAGATTTAGAGAAGAAAAAACTTCTGACATTTTTTCAGGAAAAAATGGATATAAATTTAGAGCAACTTGTCTTATACTTTCACAAATTGTATACATTATAGATTCTACTTCTTCTTGTTTTGCTTCATCTTTCATAAGAGTCCAAGGTTCTTTTGTAGTTACATAATTGTTTACACTATCAAGAAATCTAAAAGTAGAATCAAGAACTCATTTTAAATCATATTTTACAAATGAATCATCGTAAACTTTAGTATATTTTTTTATATTATCTCAAATATATTTATCTACATTTGCACTCAATCAATCAGCAAGATCTAACTTCAAAGTCAAAACAACAGCTCTATTTAAAAGATTTCAAAAATTATTAGCAAGTTTTGCATTGTAAGTAAGTATAGCTTGTTTTTGATCAAAATCTCAATCTTGACCTATATTAAAACTTGATAAAATATAAAGAGTTAATAAATCTTTACTATATTTTGTACTAAATTCAACCGGATCAATAGCATTTCAAAGTGATTTTGATATTTTTTGACCATCAACTGTAAAATAACCAGTTGTAAGTATATTTTTAGGTAATTCATAACCAGCACTAAGTAACATTGCAGGCCAATAAATAGCATGAAATCTAATAATATCTTTTCAAACTACATGTAAATCTGCAGGCCAAAAATCACTATCATTTTTTCAACTATCATTTGTATCACAAACTGTAACATAATTAAACAAAGCATCATACCAAACATATGTTACTTGTGTTTCGTCAAAAGGTAGCTTTATACCAAATTTATTTGTTTCTCTACTTATAGAAAAATCTTCAAGTCATCTATTTACAAATGCTATAACTTCATTAAATCTATCTTGTGGTATAACAAAACCAGGATTTTTTTTATAATAATCTTTTAGAAGTTGTTCGTATTTTGAAAGTCTAAAAAAATAATTTTTTTCTTTTAGAGTTTGAGGAGCTTTTAAATGATCAGGACAAACTTTTACTATATTTGAACTAGCTTTTACCTTGTCACTAACTGGAAAAGTTTCTTTTGTAGTTAGATTCATATAAACTAAATCTTCATCTTTTTTAAAACTTTCACAACCTACACAATACATTCATTCATATTCACCTTCATAAATATCACCATTATCAAATGATTTTTGTAATACTTCTCTAACAAGTTTATGATGTCTAGCTTCTGTTGTTCTTATAAAATCAGTATATTTAATTTTTAATCAATCCCATACACTTTTATGTTCTTTTGCCATCATATCAAGATAAGGCATTATTTCCATACCTACTTCTTCTGCTTTATCTAAAGCTTTTTGACTATTTTCATCTACTCAAGTACTAAATTTTACTTTTTTTCAGTTTATTTTTTGATATCTAGCTATACTATCAGCTATAAGTGAGCTATATGCATGGCCAATATGTGGTATACCATTTGTATAATAAATTGGTGTTGTTACGAAAAAATTGTTTATCATTTTATGTTCATTTAAATATCAAAGTAAATTTGATTTAGATTTTACATAAAAATGATTTTAAGTAAAGAAAAAAGACTAGCAAAGCTAATCTTTTTTTTCTATATCTATTAATAATTTTTTTCAACATGATAAACAATAATTTGCAATTTTTGGATTTTTTGAATTACATCTAGGACAACTCTTTGATCTACGATTTACTTTTTGTTCTTGTTCTATATTATATGTCTCCATAAATACCATAATAGTAACAGCTGAAATAAGTCATCATAATATTGGTCATAAAAAAACTAATATACTTCAAAATATTTTTCATAAAACTGTAATAGGAAAAATATCACCATATCAAACTGTTGCAGTTGTAACTATTCCCCACCGTAGAGCTTGTCAAACTGATGTAAAATCTGTTCAAAGTACATTCTTTTCAGCATAATAAACAAAAAATGAACCTATAAATAAAACAACTGAATATATTGTAAAAACTGCAAAATACTCATCTTTATAATCATTTAATGCTTTAAAAAATGCAGAAGTAAGTGGTATTTTTTTCAATACTCTAAAAACTCTAAGTATCCTTATAATTCTAAGTATTTTTAAATATGATCCACTCGTAATAAATCATAAGAAAAAAGGTAGAAAAGATAATAAATCTATAATTCTTATTGGATGATAGAAAAAACTTTTTTTATCACTTGAACTAAAAAAACGATATAAATATTCAAATGCAAAAACTATTGATATAAATGCATCTATAATAAATATCTCTTTAAAGTATGTTATTGAATTATTTCCTATACTTTCAAATATTAAAATAAATGGAAATAAAAGTATTAAAAAAAGTATAAAATAATCTAAAATATTTCATAATTTAGAATTTGGATCTTCCAATATATTTTCATATTTTGATGAATTGTAAAATGAAGCTAATAAATCTTTTTTAAACATATAGATATATTAAAAATAACCCTTTAATTATAACAAATTTATTGTATTTTATCAAATAAAAAACACTTATATAAGTGTTTTTTATTTTTTACTTTTTATTTTATCTAGTGCTTTTAATCTTTTTAAAACAGTTGGATGACTATAATGAAAAAATTCATAAGCAGGATGTGGTCTAAGATTTGATAAATTATTTCTTGATAATTTTATAAGTGCACTTTTTAATTTATTTGCTTTATAGTGTTTTCCAGCATAATGATCAGCTTCATATTCATTTTTCCTTGAAAGTATATTTCAAATTAATCAAAAAATAATAGAAATAGGAGTAAAAAGTATACCAAATGCAAGTAATCATAATGCAAAAGATGCTACATTTGATCACAAAGCTAATGAAACTTCAGGATAATCTAATGTTATTCATAAAACATAAAACATAACTCAAGTTTGAATAATTGAGAATGCTAACATTTGAATAGTATGTTTTTTCTTGTAATGTCCAATTTCATGAGCAAGTACAGCAACAAGTTCATTATTTGTTAAATCATTTATAAGTGTATCATATAAAACAATTCTTTTTTTAGGTCCAAAACCTGAGAAATAAGCATTTGCTTTACTTGATCTTTTACTTCAATCTATAACATAAATATTATCTAATTTAAAACCTACACTATGAGCAAAATTTTCTATTTCATCTCTTAGTTTTCCTTTTTCAAGTGGAGTTTGTTTATTAAAAAGTGGTACAATTAAGCTACTATAAAACATCATCATAAATACTGAAAATGCAGTAATTAATACCCATGCGTAAATCCAAAAATAATCTCAAGTTATAGTATATACCCAAGTTATAAGTGAAAGTAATAATCATCAAATAACAAAAGATAATAGAAGTCATTTAATAAAATCTATAAAAAATATTTTTTTTGTCATTTTATTAAAACCATATTTTTCTTCTATAACAAAAGTAGAATAATATGAAAAAGGTAGTGAAAATAAACTTTGAACAAATGCTATAATTCAAAAGAAATAAAGCGTCAAAAGTATAGTATTATGAGTAAAAGTAGTTAAATAATCGAATAAATCTCAAAAAAATCAAAATATTAAAAATATAATCATTACATTGAAACTTATAATACTTGAAATATTTCAAAATCTATATTTTTCTTTTTCATAATCCATAGATTTAGCATATTTTTTTTCATCATATATTTCTTCTAATTCTTTCGGTAATTTATTTGACCATTTTTTAGTATTTAAATATGAAAGAGTTTTACTTAAAACAAATTCAAAAATAACTAATGCAATAATTATATAGAAAAAAAGTGCAACATTTAAAGTATTAACATATTCAAATCAATCTCCTAAACATCTTGTAGTTCAATCTCATCAAACACAAGCAAATGTATCTGATAAAAATAATAAAAACAAAAATAAAACTCAAAAATATCTCATCTTTTAAATAAAAAAATAGTAAAATACAATTGTATTTTACTATTATAATAACTAAGTCAAAAGATTTTTTAAATCTTCTCTACATAACTTCAATCTCTACTATCTACTATTTTATATCATAGTGAGATTAATTCATCTCTTATTTTATCAGCAAGTTCAAAATCTTTTGATTTTTTTGCAGCATTTCTAGCTTCTAATTTTGATATAATATCCATAGGAATTTCCTCAGAAACTACAACATCAAAATCAACTATAGCAAAAACTTGGTTAAATGTTTTAAACATATCTAGTGCACTAGATAATTCAGGAACAGAAAGTAATTTTTCTCTTAATGAAGTATTTAAAAATTTAATAAAATTATGCATTACAGCAAGACATTCTGGTATATTAAAATCATCTTCTAAATGATACATATATTCATGAATATAATCTTGCATAGTTTCTCTAAAATCTCTAGAAACTGTTTGTAAATTATCAGAATTTTCTATTTCTCTATTTATATTCTTGATAAGTTCATCAATAGAATTTATAACACTTATATTTGATTCAATTTTATCAAAAGTAAAATTTACTTCACTATTATATTTAGCATTCATAAAAGATAATCTGATAGCTCTATATAAAACACTTGGTTTTATATCAATATATTTTTCTTCTAAATCTTTTAATCTATAAAAGTTATTTGCACTTTTTGCCATTTTTTTACCATCTACCATAAGATGTCCTGAATGTAGCCAATATTTACTAAATTCTTTTCTAGAGCAACTTTCAGTTTGTGCTATCTCATTTTGATGATGTGGAAATATTAAATCAACACCTCACATATGAATATCAATTTGAGCACCAAAATATTTCATATTACAAGCACTACATTCTATATGCCAACCTGGTCTTCATTTCAAAATTACTTCACTACCATTTATAGTAAACTTTTCATTCCAAAAATTTGCTCAATCACTTTCTTTCCAAGCTTTCCAAAGTACAAAATCAGCTACATTTTCTTTATCATATTCGTCACTATTTACTCTAGCTCCTGATTGTAAACCACAATTACACATATCTATTCAAGCTAAATTTCAGTACTTTTTAAATGTTTTTACATCAAAATAAACACTACCGTCTTCTCAAAGATAAGCATTTTTCCTATTTATCATAGTTTGAATCATTCTAACCATTTCTGGTATAAGAGTAGTTACTGGAACTATATTATCAGCTGGAACTATATTTAACTTCTTTATATCTTCTATAAAAATTTTAGTATATTTTTGTGTAAATGAAATTAAATCTTCTCATGCAGCAATACTATCTCTAATAGTTTTATCATCTACATCTGTTATATTCATAACAGTTTTAACATTATAACTTAAAAATCTAAGAGTTCTTACTACTATATCTTCAAATACAAAAGTCCTCAAATTTCAAATATGAGCATAATTATAAACAGTTGGTCCACAATAATATACTTTTACTTCTCTACTTGATAGTGGTTTAAATTCCTCTATACTTCTTGTTTTTGTATTATTTATTAACATATTTTTTATTATTTTTTAGCTTTTTTAAATAAAACTTCACTAGCTTTTAATGGATTCATTTTCGTATGAAATTCATTATCAAAATACACATTTGGTCATTCCTTACATTTTCACATACAAAGTGATTCTTCAATAGTTACGTCTTTCAAATTAAATCTATTTGTATCATTTTGTAGTCTAGTAATTATATAATTACTAAATTTATCACTACAAGACTTTCACATACATACTCTAATTTTCATTATTTTTTGTTTTATTTTATAATATAACTTTTGTATTATATGAACATTGCAAAACAAAACAAAAAAAAGTTTAAAAAAAATTTGCTTATAATTTTTTTTTCATATAATAAACAAGCACAAGACAAGCCGGGGTAGCTCAGTGGTAGAGCAGGGGCCTGAAAAGCCCTGTGTCGGTAGTTCAATTCTACTCTTCGGCACCATTAAAAAAATAAAAAAACTATTAGATTAATCTGATAGTTTTTTATTGTTTAAAATAGATTTTCAAATTTTGATTTTAAATATTTTTTATCAAAATTTCTTTCATGAATTATAGTATAAACAAGTTTAGTTATTCTAAAATCTAATTTAGAATCTTCTATTTTTTCATAAAGTAAATTTAGATTATTTAATCACTCAACTGTTTCATCAAATGTTTTAAAATCAGTTAAATTTTGTTTTATTATAGTATATCCAAATTTAAAATTTCTTGATTTTTTAGAATTTGCTGACAAAAATAGATCTCAAATTTTTGTTGCATAATCACACTTATTTTCAAAATTAAAAAAAGTAAGAAGTAATTCAAATTCTTCCAATGATTTACTTATAAAATAATTTCTATAATTTTCACCAAGTCAAAGAGCATAAACCATACCACTTCAAATTGAAACTATATTTTTATATATTCATGATAATTGATTTTGATATATGTTTGTACTAGTATTTATTATATATTTACTCAAAAAAAGTGATTTAAATTCATTTGATAAATCTATATTTTTTGATGATAAATCATAAGCACAAATTTTTCAATTAATTATTTCACTTGATATATTTGGGCCAGATAAAAAACAAATTTGTTTAGTATTTAATTTTTTTTCAATTACATTTGAAACAAAATCCTTTTCTTTCAAATCAAAACACTTTTCTGTTAAAAGTATTTTTTTATTCTCAAGTCATGAAAGTTCCTTTATTCTTTCATCTAAAAAATTTGAAGGAATACAAAAAAATACATAATCATAATTTTTTATATCTTCAAAATCAATATAATTTAACTTATGTTTTTTTGTTCTAGATGCAAAAACAATTTCATTATTTTTATCAAGAGTTTTATATAAAGCTAAACCAAATTTACCAGCTCAAATAATACAAATTTTTTTCATTATATTTCCTAAATATTTTAAATTCTTCAAATTATATTTATTTTATTATAAATTTAAAGTTTAAAAAAAATACTAAGTTAAAACTTAGTATTTTTTTATTTTTTAACATCTTCTTCTTTTTCTATCTTTTTAGGTATTTTATAATAATCAAAAAGATATCTAGCCACATCTGCAAATATAAATCAAGAAGTTTCTCAACCATACATACTTGTTCTAATTCTTTCTAATTTTACAATTATTGTAAATTTAGGATCCTCTATAGGACCGAATCAAGCAAAAGTTCAAACAGTAGATCAAACTCAATTTTCATATTTTCATCTATATGCAATTTGTGCAGTTCAAGATTTTGCAGCTAAATTATATCATTTAACAGCTCAGTTTTTTGCTACTCAGTTTACAGTTCAATCATAAAGCATATCTGTAACTATTTTTGAAGTAGATTCTTTAACTACTCTTCTTTGAGCTTCAGTTTTATAAACAACTTCTCTACCATCAGGATAAATTATTTTATCGATAATTTTTGGTTTTACATATATTCACCCATTTGCAATTACATTATATGCAGCTGCTACTTGTAATTGTGTTACTCAAATTCATAATCAGTAACTACGAGTAAAAAGTCATGCTTGTGACCATTTTTCCCAAGGTTCAACTTTTGAAGTTACTTCTCATTGTAAATCAATTCCTGTTAGTTTTGAAAAACCAAATTCATCATAATATTGATACATCAAAACTTTTCATACTTTTTGAGCAATTCTAATCATTCATACATTACAAGAAAAATTCAGTGCATTTGAAAAATTATGATATCCGTTACATTGTTCAGCAACATTTGAAATTCTAAAAGTATCTATTTCTACGAATCAATTATCTTGATACATAGAATTTTTATTTATTTCTCATGTATCAACTCAAGCTGCAACAGTTATAGTTTTCATTACAGAACCAGGTTCATAAAGTGCTGAAATTATGTCATTTGTATAAACTTGAGAACCATATCAATTTTTATATCTATATTTAACAAGTGCCATATCTCATAATTCTTCTCTTGTGGCTTCTCTTAATAAAATCTCTTTATTATCATATATAAATTTAGTTCCGTTTTCAGTATCTTCTACATAAATAGGAAATCATAATAAATCAGTAGCAGGATTTGGAAATTCACTATATCTTACCTTTTCAAGTTCATATACATCTCAAAAATTATTTAAGTCATAAGTTGGATAATTTGCCATAGCCAAAATATTACCAGTTTTTGGATCCATTACGATAATACTTCATTTATTTGCTCTATATTTATTAACTCATGCTTCAAGTAATTGTTCTACTTTTCTTTGTATATTTCTATCAATTGTAGTAACTATTTCTACTCACTCTCAAATTAAATCTTCTTGGTTTAAAGAAATAGGATCAATAATTCTACCATTTATATCTTTTCTACTAATAATTTCTCAATTATTTCATTTTAAAATATCATTAAAATATCATTCTATTCAATAATTTCAAACTCATGCATTATCAACAAATCATATAACTTGAGATGCCAAATTTCATTCTGGATAATATCTATTTGGAATTGGAGACATTATAAAAAATCAACTTATAGATTTTTCTTCTAAAAGAATTCATCTACTAAGCGCATCTTTTTCATCTTTTATATAAGTAGTAATATAATCAGAACTATCAATTGATAATTTATTTATTATTGGTATATATCTTAATTCCCTTTTTCTAGTTAAATTCTTTAATCTTTCTTCATTTGTTCACATTATTTTTGATAATTTTTTTACATTATCATCCGTATTATTAAATTCTTCTGGGTTTACATATAAATACTTATCATTAGGATATAGTCATTTTATATTTAGATTTTTAATTTGAGTTATCTCTTCAGAACTTAATTCTTTTTCTATCAAAACACTTGTAACTTTTGTTTGCAATAATTTATCTACTATTTTATCTTTAAGTATTTTTTTTATAAACTTTTCATCACTTTGATAATTTTCTATCTCTAAAACTTTCAAATATTTTGTAATATTTGTTTTACAAAGTATATCACTTTTATCTAAACAAGATTCATTATAAACTATATCAACCAAAAAATTAGAAAGTTTATCCTTATCTCATATTATTTGAGGATCAACTGCTAAATCATAAAGATGTAGAGAAGTTCATAAAACTGTATTTTTCTCTCATCATGACATAATAGTTCATCTATTTACAGGAACAGTTACCTTTCAAATTTGTTGAGAATCTGCAAGTCAATTATAATAATCATAATTTAAAACTGTATATGAAAAAAGTGTTTTAACAATAGTTAAAAAAAATAAAACAAAAAAAAACACAATAGTATGAATAGAATTCCATCTACTTAGTATTTTCCTGATTTTATAATTTACTTTTATGTTTTTTAAAAAACTTGTATCAATCATTATATATTTTTTAATAATATTTGTTTTAATTTTTCTGGTATTATATCATCACTACTTATTGTAGCAAATTTTTTTTGTAGTAATTCAAAATATGATAAATCATATTTTGTTAAAATATTTTTTCTAAAAATTTCCAAAATTTCACTTTTTTTTCAATCATAAAATTTTAATGACTCATAAAATGCAAGTACAACTTCCTCAGCTTCTCAGACACATTCAAATGGTTTTATAGAATCATAACCTAGTAATTCCATATAAGTTTGTGTTAAATCATTTTTTAAAAAAAGATCTTCTCCAAAAATAGAAATTATTTCATTTTCAGATAAATATGGTCTCAAAATAGCAAAAACAAATGCACATTTTGGACAAGAATTACACCAAATAGTTTGTTTTAATCTTTTATTTTCATCAATTTTAAAATTGTTATTACAACTAGAAAAATGAGAGAAATATTTTTTATTATTTTCCGCAAAATATTTTGCAATTTTCAGTTCATACCATCATCTAAGAAGTGAAAAATATTTTATATCGCTTGATAAATAAGTTTCAATATATTTTTTAAAATCTCTTTCAAAATCTAAACTTTTACTCCATTGATGATTTATAACAAGATCTTCCCAAAAAGTATTTCAAGAATTAGCTGATTTTTCATTTGATAAAACTATATATTTATAATCATATAAATAACAAACAAAAAGAAGTGTAAAAGCTATGATTCAAGTAATTGGAACATGTCAATTATAATTTCAAAGCTCATTTAATTCAAGTAAACTTGGAGATATTTTTCTTTTTATAAGTAAAATATCCTTTCAAATTATTGATGCACAATTTTGTTTTATAGAATCAGTTTTTCAAAACACTATTAAGTCAAAATCTAGATTATTTTTTTCATATAAATCAATTGAAACTAAAGAATCTTTTCATCAACCAAGAGGAATAAGTGATTTTTCACTAAGTGAAAAATCTATTTTTTCAAATATTTTATTAGATAAATTTTCAAAATGAAACAAATTTTGTGGACTAATCTTGTTAGTGTACAAGAACTCTCAAAGTCAGTTTTTATAAAATTTTTGCCAAAATTCTTTTTGATTTGAGTCTAAAAATCAAGATTTAACAAATAATTTTTCAGTAGGAAATGATTTATAATAACTTATTCAAAGAGCTATATGAAGAGAAAATAAAAAATTATTAATTATATCATCATCTAGTTTCTTTATTTGAGAAAAATTTTCACATGAAAAATCTATTTCTTCAAAGAAGAAATAGTTTTCATCAAAACTATATTCAAAACTAGCTTTTAAAGTTTCCTTGTCAAAGCTAAATTTTTCAAAATAAAAAGACTTAAATTCTCTCATAAATATAAATGCAAAATTATATAAGCTATATTATTTTTTTAAGAGAAAATATCAAATTTAAGTTTAAGTAAAAAAAACAACAAAACTATTGTTTTTGTTGTTTAATTTTTTGCATATATTTTTGTGCTTGAGTATTAAAATTTGTTTGTATAGTTTTAAAATCATCAACTGATAACATTCAAACAATATCTTTTATATATTGATTAAAGTTATTTTCAAATTTTAATGCTCAATTTGAGTTCCATTGTTCTAAAAGTTGTTCTGATTCTTCTTGTTTTCATTCAGATAATAATTGATCATTTCTATTTATTACACTTCTCCTTTCACTATGTATACTTTCCAATTTGTTCAAACTTAATTCATCAAAATTAGTTATTCATTTAGATTTAAATATATCTTTTAATTGTGATAATATAAAAGATCTAACTAATGCATAATCAGAACCTTCTCAACTTTTTTTTGTAATTGAAAAATTATCAAAATTTCATTCTCACATATCTTGTAAAGCAGACATTATGTTTGTTCTTATTTCATAATTATCTGTTGATTGCCCTACACTGTGAGCAATAAATTCTTCAACTTGTATAGAATTGTTTGGTTTAAAATCAAGTCAATCAATTGCCCATTCATTTGATTGTTGTTCATTATAATCCATTCTTTTTGGAAAATTATATTTTTCATCTAAAACTGAATGAACTGTTTCATGATTTATTGTAGCTAAAGCTATATTATCTAATCTTTCTGGTTTTAGTAATTCTGCTCTATCTTCAGGAGAAAATTGTCATCATTTTTCAATAAAATCTCTAATATAACCTTTATTAACTATACTGTTTTCTCATAAATTATATCAAAATTTTTCAAAACTTGCATCATCTAAAACTATATTTTGTTTCAATTCTCATAAATCCTCTCATAAAACATTAGATACAACATCACTTGGTTCTCTTTTTCAATCGATTTTCATAATCAAATTATTTCATGTAGAAATAACATCAGTATTTATAAAAAATCATTTTTCATTAAAATATGCCTGCATTTCATTTATTTTAGTCATAATTTTAGAACTATCACTAGAATCTGGAGTTCAATTAAGTGAACCTAAAATTTTCAATCATTTAGCTATTTCAGGAAATTGATTTTGAAGAGTATTTCAAACAGCATTAAATAAAAAAACTTGATGTCATGGTGTAAATTTACCATTTATAGTAGTAGATTTTGTAAAATTATTTATTGCATCTATATTTTCAGGTTTTAATTCTTGTGATAATAAATCTATTGATTCATTACTTTCATTAGTATTACTAACATTTTCTTGTCAAAATAAACTATCAGAAACTTCTTGTAAAAGAGCTTTATCTTCAGCACTTATTTCACTTGATTTTAAAAGTTCTTCAAATGTTGGTTTTAAAGTTTTAAGTAATTCAGTATCACTTTTTAATGAATTTACTAATTCATTTTTTTGCTCAGGAGAGATTTTTGATAGATCTTTAAGTTGATTTTTTATATCTAATCATGAATCTACTTTTTCATAATTATTATTTGTTTCCATAGTTTTTATAAATTTTTTAAAATATCATCAATTAAATCATTATCATTTTCTATTTTTTCTAATTCTTTTATTTTATCTATTTTATTTTTTATTTTATTAAGTTTTGATAAAGACTCTTTATCTTTTATTTTTGATATATACTTATCAATAAAATTTGATATTTGCTCAATTATAAAGCTATTATTTTTTGTTTTATCAATTATTAAAATTAAAGAATCTATAAATTTTTCATCATATGGCCTTAATTCAAATAAAACATTTTTAATTGTATTTATTTCCTGATTAGTCATTTTATTATTATAAATAATACTTAATTAATTTTATCATATATTATATTCTATAGCAAAAAAGTTCATTAAACTTGCAATAAATAAAATTATTTATATAATCCCCTCATCAAATTACTGGTGTATTTTCCGGTTATTGATAAATTATTTTATTTTCGTAAAAAATACGAACTATGACAGTTACTAAAGAAGTAAAAAGTAAAATCATTTCTGATTTTTCAAACAAAAAAGGTGATACAGGATCTAGCGAAGTACAAATTGCTATTTTAACTGCACAAATTGAAAACCTTAAAGAACATTTATTAGAACATAAAAATGATAACCACTCTAGAAGAGGTATCTTAATTATGGTTGCTAAAAGAAGAAAACTATTAACATACTTAAAAAGAAAAGATGCTGCTAAATATAGCGAAGTTATCGAAAAATTAAATTTAAGAAAATAATAAAAAAAGAAACGTTAAAACGTTTCTTTTTTTATTGTTTAATTATTTTTCAAACCTCACTAGATAAAAGTAAATCCTTAAAATGTAATTTAATTCTATCTATAAATCTATCGATTATTAAATAATCATAATCAAGTATAATAAGTCATAAATTTATCTCTGTTTGAAGATTTCAAATTTTATTTGTATTTATTGAATCAACATTTATTCACATATTATAAATAATGTCACTAAGTTCTTTTAAAATTCAAATTTGGTTTTTTACAACAAGTTTTAAATTTATTATTAATGATTCCTCTTTTTCTCAATCAATATATGCTGGTAATAATCTATCTTTATTTACTTCATCAAGTACTTTACAATTTCTTCTATGAATTGTAAAAAGTCATTTATTATTAATATGGGCAACTATATCGTTTGTTATTTTTCTTCTAGAACAATAACAAAGTTTATAATCAAGTCCAAGTTGTCATCAAATTATAAGTTTTTGTTTTAATACTTTTTGATCATCATTTTCTAAATCTATAACTTTAACTTCCTTTTTTTCTTCTCACCCAATTGTACTCTCAAGAGCATTTTTATCCTTTAGATTTAATGGAGATCATTTTAATATTTTTCTAATAAGAGATGCTGGTGGCATAGAAAAATCTCATATTTGTTCCAATAAAAGTAATCTTTCTTCCATATTTAGATTTTTTCAATCAAGAGTTTTCAAAATAGTTAAATCTTTATCTATTTTTCAAAGTCATGCTTTTTCTAAATATTTACTCATTATATCCTTTCCTCTTTCTCTATGTAATTCTTGATCTTCTTTCTTTAAAGTAGCCTTAATTCTATTTTTTGCTTTTACAGTTTTAACAAACGATATCCGAAACGGATTTGGTTTTTTGTTTTTATCTATAATAATTTCAACCACATCTCAATTATGTAATTCTTTATCAAGTGGATAAACACTATCATTAACTTTTGCAATAGAAATATGATTTCAAAGTTCAGTATGAACAGCATAAGCAAAATCAATTGGAGTAGAACCAGAAGGCAGGTTTATATGATCTCATTTTGGAGTAAAAATATAAATTCTATCTTTAAAAAAATCTACTTTAAGGGATCATACAAAATCACTATCTTGTACATTATTAACCAATTCTTTAAGCTCTTTTACCCAATCTATATCAGTTGCAATATTACTTCATTTTTCCTTATACTCAAAATGTGCAGCAACTCATAAATCAGAATATTCTTTCATCTTAAAAGTTTTTATTTGAATTTCTGTTGGTTGTCTTCTATCTGCTTTAAAAAGTCACATTATACTTGTATGTAAACTTTTATATCAATTTGGCTTAGGTAAAGCTATATAATCTTTAAATCTTTTTGGTAATGGAGTCCAAGTATTGTGTATAATACCCAAAACTCTATAACAATCTGTTTCATTTTCAACCATTATTCTAATACCAAATAAATCAAAAAGTTCATTTGCATTAGTTAATCATTTTTTTAGTAATTTTTTATGTATAGAATATATAGATTTAACTCTATAATCTATTTCATAATTTTTTAATCAAGCATTTTTTAATAGTGTATCTATTTCCTCTTTTACATTTTTCACAAATGCTTTTCTTTGAGGTTCTAATGCTTTTAATTCCCTTTTTAATTTTCTGTAACTTTCAGCATCAAGTATTTTAAAACATTCTTCATCAAGTGAATTTTTAATATGATAAAGTCATAATCTATCAGCAATTGGTGAAAATATATTTAAAGTTTCAAGTGCAATTTTTTCTCTTTTTTCTATTTTTGGATGATGTTTTAAAGTTTTCATATTATGAAGTCTATCAGACAACTTAACAAAAATAACTCTTAAATCTTCAGCCATAGCAACTACCATTTTTCTAAGACTTCACACATCTCTATCTTCTCACTTATATCTAATTTTTGAAAGTTTAGCTAATCATTCACAAAGAAAAGCAACTTCTTCTCAAAATTCTTTTTTAATTTCTTCAGAAGTTTTTGTAGTATCTTCAATTACATCATGTAATAAACATGCTTGTATAGTGTAAATGTCTGGCTTTAAATCCAAAAGTATTTCAGTTGCTTCAACTGGATGACTAATATATGGTTCTCAAGATAATCTATTTTGTCATTCATGAGCATCACGAGCATATAAATAAGCTCTAAAAATTTCATTTTTTATATAATCATAATTAAGGTTTCTCATATATAAAGAAACCTTTTTAACTATACCTTCAACTTTTTCATCTATTTTTATATATCTATCCATATATTTTATTATATTTTCTAATTATAATTAAGATAATATCATATATACAAAATTTGTAAAGATTTACTTTTAATATTTTCTTGTCATATTCAAAAAAAAAGATACTATTTATAAGTATTTACTAAAATAATATTTATATTTTATGAAAAAATTACAAAATAAAGCTTTTACACTTGTTGAATTATTGGTGGTTATAACTATATTAGCTATTATATCTGTTGTTGCATATCAAAATTTTGGTTGAGCTGTAGATAAGGCAGTTTCAGGTAGAAAAATAGGTGATGTTTCAACTATTGAAACTTCTCTACAACAATTTAAAGTTGATAATAATTATTATCCTGCTGTTGATTTATATAATGCTACTTCAAATATGTGGTGATATAACAATGCAGTTGAAGCTACTCCTTCAAATACATTAAATGTAACTATGAATGGTGCTGAAATAACTAGTGTAGATTGAGCTAATGGTGGATGAAGAGTAATGAATATAGATAATACTCAACAAATCTGAGCAAAAGGTACTCTTTCTCAAGAAACTCTTTGAAAAAAATACTTAACTAAAGATTTATTTGATCCTGAAGTAGGTGATTTAAAAGAAAATACTAATAATAAGAAATTAATTGAGCTTGGTTTAGGTAGATATGTTTATGCTATTTATAAAAAACCTCAAGGTGCTAACTGGTGAACAGATAATAAAACTGGTACATATTACAACATAGCTTATACTATAAAAAAAGAAGCAAGTGATACTTATGTAACAAAAATTGTTTGAGATTATGATAGTGGTTCATGTTTTGATAATTCTGCAAATTGTCCTAAAACTTTAGTTTGAAGTCAAAATAGTATATTAGTTAATGAACAAGAACAAGGTAAAACTGCTTCTTGAACTGCATTAGCTGCATTTGGTTCTACTTCAACAAATCAATGAATTCCTTATCCTGTTAGTGAATTTGAATAAAAAAAATATGAGATTAATCTCATATTTTTTTTATTATACTTATAAAGTTTTTATTAGTTTCAAATGCTCTATTTTCTATGATTTCAAATCAATTATTTTTAAATAAATATTCTAATTCAAACAATGTAAAACAATGATAGAATCTAGCATATTCAGAGAAATATATATTATAATCTACACTTCAAAACTCATTTTCAGTGTTTTTTATAATATCTTTTTTATATTTTTCATCATTTATAGAAGAATTTAAATACCAATTTGTCATAAAAATAATTCCATTTTTATTTAATAATTTTTCTGCTTTTTGTAAAACTTCTAATCTCTCCTCTATAGTTTGTAGATGGTGAAAAGATGCAATAAAAAATACAAAATCAAATTTTTTATTTTCAATTTTATCTATAGAAATCATATCTGACACTAAAAAATCTTTATTTTTATATGTTTTTTTTGATTCATCAATCATACCAATTGATAAATCTACACCTAAATAATTTATTTTTTCTATATCAAAACTATTTGAAAATTGTTCTAATAATCTACCACTTCAACAACCTATATCTAAAAAATTTTTATTTTCAAAATCACTTAAATAAGTGGAAATAAAATAATCTATTTCTTCCCATTTCATATTTTTTCTAGATTTTGAAAAATCTTTTGCTATATTATCATAATCAACTTTACTCATTTTATATTGACAATTTTTATTTTTAAAATATTATATGATCCCTTTTTGAATTGTTGTATCCAAAAAGAATTTTTTGGGTACAAATAGTGCATTCTATCACAAGGTGTAAGATTAATTTAGTTTATTGTCACTCTCACCGGTTTGGCAAGAACTAAGTTTCAATTTCAAAAAGGACCAAATTCAAAGGCTTTGCTATATGCAAGGCCTTTTCCTTTTGTTACATTTTTGTTGGCATTTCTATACCAAGAATAGAAAAAATATCTTTTAAAATTACCGTAAAAAGATTTATTAATTTTAATCTAGCATATTTTTTATCATCATCTGTTTCATTTAAAATATGAACACTATTATAAAAACTATTAAAACTTTTTGTTAAGTCATAAGCGTATTTACAAAGAATATGTGGCATATTTTTACTTGCTGTGTTTTCTAAAATTTCTTTATAATTTGAAAGAATTTTAATTAAATCAAATTCTTCATTAAATTGAAAATTTGATTTAATTTCAGAATTAAAATCTAAACAATTACTGTTTTCCAAAATTCTAAATGCTCTTACATAAGCATATTGAATATAAGGACCACTATTCCCTTCAAAAGTCATAAATTCATCCCAATCAAAAATCACATCTGTTTCCCTATTCTTCTTTAAATATCAATATTTAATAGCTCAAATTCATATAATTTTACTAAGTTCACTTAAATCATTTCTTTTTTCAAGAATTATTTTTTTAGCTCTAGACTCTGATTCATCAAGTAAATCTCACAACTTAATAATATTTCATTTTCTACTTGAAAATGTTCATTCTTTACCTGAAATAAATCAATTATAAGCATGAAATAACTGAGTATTTCAAATCCAACCTGCTAATTTTGCAATTTCAAAAGCTTGCTTGAAATGTAATTGTTGTCTAACATCTACAAAATAAATAATCTTATCTGGATCCCAATTTGTAGTTCTATATTTTATAGAAGCTAAATCAGAAGCTAAATAACCATGTGTTCAATCTCTTTTTTGAAGTATACAACTTGGAAATTTATCATTTTCAAAAATTACTCAAACACTATTATCTTCATTTTTTATAGCTATTCATTTTGATATTAATTCTGTAACTACAGAATGCATATCATAAACTAAATCTGGATTATCTTCTATTTTTGGCAGTCATAATCACTCATAAAAACTTTCCCCTATATTATAATCTGGTCTTACATTTAATCTTTCAAGAATTTTATTCATAGCATCAATTGAATATGAAGTGAATTTTTTCCATAATTCCATTGAAGATTTATCTCCAGTTGATAAAAGTTTAAATTCATCTCTTGTTTGTTGTTCTAAATCTAAATTATTTTCACATTCAGCAGTTATTTTCACATAAAGCTCAAGTAAATAATCAACTGCATTTTCTTTTAATTTATTTTCATCTCACCAAAGTTTATATGCAGTAATTAGTTTACCAAATATAATTCACCAATCTCAAATATGACTATCAGAAATAACATCATATCATATTTTTTTATATAAATTAATCATTGCTTGTCCTCAATTTGGAGTACACATATGACCTATATGAAGAGGTTTTCATACATTTGCACCTATATAATCAACTATAAGTTTTGATCATTTTCAAATATCAAAGTAGTTTTTATTATTTAAATAGTTATCGTAAATAATATTAAAATTATTTGTAAAAATATCATTATTTAATGTGATATTAATAAATCAATTTTCATTTGTTACATTTTTTACAAGAGAAATATTTTTTAACTCTCAAAGTAAATCATCTGCAATAATTGCAGGTGATTTTTTTAATTCTCTTGATAACATACCACAATTAAAAGCGAAATCTCACATTTCTTTTTTTGGTGGAATTGTTAATTTAATATCATCTAATACAATATTATATTTTTCTTTAATTACTTTTAATACTTCTAATTTTAATAAATTTTCCATAAATATTTTTTCTCTTATAAAATCAAAAATTATTATACAAAAAAAAAGTAAAAAATAAATTATTTTTTACTTTTTTAAAATTTAATTTTTAAATAAAAAGAAAACTAAATATTAAAAATATAGCTCAAGCTAAAAATGCAACAACTGGAACAGTAATCAACCATGCAGCAACTATTTTACTAACCATAGCTCTTTCAACAAATTTTTCTTTTTTTCAATGTTCTTTTTTATGAAGATACTCTCTTAAAAATCATACTCAAAATACTCAACCAATTGCAATATGAGTAGAACTTACAGGTAATCACATTTGACTCGCAAGTATTACAGTAAATGCAGCAGATAAAGCTATACAAAAAGCTCTAATTTGATCAAGTTCAGTTATTTCTCATCATACAGCTTTGATTATTTTTGGACCAAATAACATCAATCAAAATGATAATCAAGTTCATCATAAAAGCATAATCCAAAATGGAATTCAAACACTTCATGAAATTCATGAGTTAACAAGTGAATCATAGATTGCAGCAAGAGGTCCTATAGCATTTGCAACATCGTTTGATCAATGAGCAAAACTTAAAAGTATAACTGATAATATTAAAGGTATATTAAATAATTTTGCAATTGCTTTTCTATCATTTGAAAGTCTATGAGAAATTTTTGAAATATATGCTCTCAAGAAAAAATAAGTAAAAAAAGCTATTAATAATCAAATATGGGATGCAGAAACGAAATCTAATTTTAAAATATTTTTTAATCATTTAAGCAATATGTAACTTGTAAATGACCATGCCATAATAGCAACAAAAAATGGTACCCATTTTTTTGCTTGAACTACTTTATCCTTTCTATTTAAAATTAGATGTTTAATAAAAAATAAAAAAAGTGCCGCAACTATTCATCAAAGCAAAGGAGAAATAAACCAACTCGCTACTATTTTTCACATTGTATCCCAAGCAACTATTCAAACTCACATAGCAGCTATTCATGCTCACATAACTCAACCTACTATAGAATGTGTAGTTGAAACAGGAGCATTAAAATATGTGGCAAAATTAAGCCATAAAGCAGCAGAAAACAATGCAGCAAGCATTATGAACATAAAAATAGTATAATCATTTATAACTCAAATATCGATAATTCAATCTTTGATTGTTTTTACTACTTCTCAACCAGCAATAACAGCTCAAGCTAATTCAAAAATAGCTGCAATAACTATAGCCCACTTTAAGCTTAAAGCACCAGATCAAACAGCAGGACCAACACTATTTGCAACATCATTTGCTCAGATATTTACAGCCATATAAATACCTAAAAAAACAGCAAACAACAAAAAAGCATTAGCAGAAGTTCATAAATTAGATCATACTAATAAATGTACTCATACCAATGCTAATATAATATATAATGCGAATAAAAAATATTTCATATATTTTTTTAGAATGTAAAATTTATTTTTAACAGAAGTAAAAAATAAATAAAGTACTTTTAGAGTACATTAACATAATACATAGCTATTAATAAAGTCAAAAAGATATACTACTTATGTTTTTACATATATAAACTATGTTTTATAATTTATAAAATTGACTTTTTGTTTTAAAAGCATATAAAATATAAAAGATGATAAAAATATAAAAACATACTACTTAACTATAACAAAATGATATTTTTTAAAGATATAATAGATTTAAATAAAAATTATATTTTAAATAAAAAAGTAAATAAAAATTATAAAAAATACTTAGAAAAATTAGTAAATCATATAAATAATGAAAAAATTGTTATTATAACTTGATTAAAAAATATATGAAAAACAGAAGTAGTTTCAGATTTTATAACAAAAACTAAGATATGAGATAAGTTTTTTTATTTCAATAAAGATCTAGATACTGAAAATATAATAAAAGATAATTTTTCTTTAGAAAACTTATTTAATGTATATGTTAACTTATACAAAAATACAAAATATATAATATTACAAAATATAAGTCAGATAAATTGAATCAAAGATTTCATATCTAAATTATATAAAAATAATTTCAAAATTATTATAATTTGAAATGATATAAAGATACCAAACATAACTGAAATTGAGATTAAAAACATGATTTCAGATAATATAGAAAATGATTTATTATATTGAAATATATGAAAATCATACAACTTAAATGATACAATATTTAAAAAAGAATATATTTCACTTATTGTAGACAATATATTCTTAAACAAGATAATAAGTTTAAAACTAGTAAAAAATATATTTTTGTATAATTTAATATTAACAAAAATATCAAAATTAACTAATTTTATTTCACTTAGAGAATTACATAGGGAAATAGAAAAAAATGATAGTATAGCTTTAAAAACTTTTATGGATTACATAGATTTTACTATACAAGAAAAAATACTTTATAAAATAGAGCTTTATGATTTCAAAAAAGAAAAATCTATTTTAAATAAATCAAAATACTATTTTGTAGATAACTGAATAAGAAATAAATTAAATAATTTCAATCTAGACAGAGATATACTTATAGAAAACTTAATTTTTATCAAACTTAACTATAACAATTTTGATATTTTTTCTTGAATAAATTGAAGTTATGAGTTTACTTTTTTTGCAAAGCAAAAAGAAAATAATATATATATAAATATAATTAATATTTTAGAAAAAGAAGATCTTAAAAAAGAAATAAATAAATTGCAAAAAGTTCCATGAAAAGCTAGAAGATATTTAGTAATAAATAATATAGATAAATTAAACTTGAAGAAATATATTTACGATGATATAGAATTAATTTCTGCCGAAGAACTAATAAAAAAATCCCTTTAGGGATTTTTTTTTAAGAAGTAAATTTTATTCAATTTTTTAATAAAAACTCACTAATTTCTTCTGCTCTTTTCTTAGATTCTGGAGTAGATCATAAAGCATTTGATAATATAGTTATAAAATTATCTTTAGTCATATTACCTATATTTTGAATTCAATTTATTTTAGAAATTTCATTTGAATCCAACTTTATTCATGATTTATCAATAACATCTTGAGAAATACTCGTTTTTGTATTTGGATTTATATTTAAATTAACTGTTTGACTTCAAGCTTGTGAAGTTCAAGGAGTTTGTTGTTGATCAGTTCAAGCTTTTTGTCATTTTACATATGAAACTAATTGATCTGGTGTCATTGTTCAAACACTATTTCAATTTATATCTAAATTTATACTTGGAGAGTCTAATTTTCATAAAGCCTCTGCTGCTTCTTTTCTAGTTAATGTAGATTTTCATTTAATTGCATCAGAATTCATAAAATTTTTAAATTCATCAGGAACATTTTTATTTAATGATAATGCTGCTAATAATTCTTTAAATTCTTTTCATTCTATTCTAACTTCGTTTCAGTCCATATCTTTTAAAGATTTTTCAACAACTGATTTTATATCACCTGGACTTGTAGCACTTTTTGCAGATATTAAGTTCTTTTGCATTGAAGATGTATAATTATCTGATCAAAATAATCAATGGTCTTTTATAAATTTATCTGATCTTTCTGAAGACTTACTACTCATATATCATTGAGCTTTAGTTCATATATTACTCAAACTTTCCATACTTTGACCACCAAATATAGGTGCATATTGTGGAGATTTTGTTGCAAGTTCTCATACTTTTGAACCAAATTGATATAATGGTTCTACTACTGCTTTTGTTATTTCATTTGTTCTAAGAGCAGCCATTACAGCTCACCATAATACAACTATACCAAATATTTTTAAAATTAAACTTCATATAATTCAAAGTCAATTGTTTCAAATTTCTTTCATAAATCATGTAATACTTTGATCTGTAGAAATTGATCAACTTAAAGTTAATGTAATTTTATCATTTATCTTAAAAGAATTTTTAGCTATATTTATTGTTGTTGGAATACCAGCAGAAGCACTTTTATCAGTAGTTGTCATTCAATTTCAAACTACATATAAAAACAATAATCAAAAACTAAGTGCTAACATAGCAAAAACTGGAACGAAAGCTAAAGATATAAATTGTTTTAAATTAAATTTTTCAAAAAAACCTGATCATCATTCTGTTTTATCAAAAAAGTACATAAGTCAAAACAATGGAGAAATCATCATATATATCCATAAATATATTCATCTTGTCATCAATACTAATCATAAAGCAACCATTAATACTGAATATACAACTATAAATAAGAAATCAAATACTATTTTAATAATTAATTGAGCCATATTAGTAACTGATTCTTGATATCATTTATTTAGATTATCAAAACTTTCTAAATTTATTACTCAGTAAGTATATAATCAAATTATACCAAAAATAGATTCTCCTGATTTACCTGAAGACAATAAAGATTCAATTGATCTATTTCAAGATTTTTCACATAATAATATTTTACTTAAGTCTGTAGAACCAGTAGCAGACATATTATCAGGATTAAAAACACATGAAGTTGGTACTTCTACTTTTTGCATTTTTTCTTTATAACTATCAAAAGTATCAAATGGTAAATTTAATGCTGAAATAGTTAATATAGCAGAAATAGAAAGTATAAAGTTAACTAAAAACCAAGAAAATGGTACTATTAATATACCTACTATAAATTTTGGTAGTGCTTGTTTAAGTGCATATTTTTCAGTTCATTTTCAAATAATATTCATAAATGCAATCCATATAAGAATGAATGCAAAAATTAAATAAACTATATTTGAAATCATTATCCAAATAGATTTAAATACAGTATTCATTCAAAATAAACTACCATTCACCCATTCTGGTGATAAAAACATAGTAGTTAAATATGAAATCAATGCTAAAAATACAGCTAAAGTAGTAGAAATAAATTGAACCACTTCTCATACTTTCTTTTTTGTATCTGCAAATGTATTTGTTTGTTCAACAGCAAAAGCACTATCACTCAAAACAAAAAACAAAGAAATTCATACTAAAACAAATAGTATATTTCTTTTGTTACTTAAAATCTTATTTAGAAGTTTAGAAAACATAATTATTATTGTTAAACTTAAATAGTAGTTTTTATCTATTTATAGGTAAAAAACTTTTAACTAAATAAATGATATCATAAATTATTTTTTCTTGCAAAAATTTTAGAACAAAAAAACTCTAGATTTTATTCTAAAGTTTCTTTTTTAATAATTCATTAAATATTTTTGGATTTCAAGCTCATTTTGATGCTTTCATGCATTGACCAACAAAGAATCAAAATATATTTTCATTTCATGCTTTATAATCAGCAACTTGAGTTGCATTATCAGCTAAAACTTGATCAACAATTGATTCTAAAGCTCAAGTATCATTTTTTTGTCTTAAGTTATTTTCATCAATTATTATATCAGCCTCTCAACCATTATTAAATAATTCTTCTATAACTTGTTTACTATTAGTACTTGATAATTCATCATGATTTACTAAATCAATAACTTTAGCAAGTTCTTTTATATCAAATTTTAAATCAGATATATTTTTAATAGTTTCACTTTCATTCATCATAGCAAGTAAAACACTAGTTATATATGAACATGATTTTTTAGCATCTCAAGTTAATTCTACCAATTTATCAAAGTATTCGCTTAAAGTTCTATCAAAAGTAAGTATTCTTGCATCATCTTCACTTAATTTGAAGTTATTTAAATATCTAAGTCTTTTTTCTATAGGTAATTCTGGAATTTGTTTTCTTGCTTCTGCAATAAATTCATCACTTAAAACAAGTGGTAATAAGTCTGGTTCAGGAAAATATCTATAATCCATAGCATCTTCTTTACTTCTTTGAGTAGTTGAAGTTCATGTATCATCATTCCATCATCTAGTTTCTTGATCTATAACTCATCATTTTTCAATTATACTAATTTGTCTTTTAACTTCATGTTCTACAACTCTACCAATTGCAGCAAAAGAGTTTACGTTTTTTGTTTCAGTTCTAGCTCAAAGTTTATTACTTCCTTCTGGTGCTACTGATATATTTACATCACATCTAAGTTGTCATTTTTCCATATCAGCATCAGAAACTCCAGTTGCTCTAAATATTTTTTGTAATTCTTTTAAAAACTCCATAACTTCATCTTTGTTATGAAAAACTGGATCAGTTACTATTTCCATAAGTGGACTTCAAGCTCTATTAAAATCAAGAAGTGTTTTTCATCATGCATGAATAAGTTTTCAAGCATCATTTTCTAAATGCATATGATGTATAGCAAAAACTCTCTCAGTTCAATTAACTATAGTTTTTACAGAACCTTTACCTACAATTGGTTCATACATTTGAGTTATTTGATATGCTGTTGGATTATCTGGATAAAAATAAGTTTTTCTATCAAATCTTGAAATTTTATTTACCTCACAGTTCATAGCCATACCTCAAATAAGTCATAGTCTAACTACTTCTTTATTTAAACTAGGCAGCATTCATGGAAATCACATACAAACAGAACATACATTCATATTTGGTTCTTCTGCTAATGCAACTGCATTTTTACAAGAACAAAACATTTTTGTTTCTGATTTAATTCTTACATGTATTTCAAGTCATATAGTTGGTGTATATTTAGTCATCTTTATTTTGTTTCTTAAATTTTATTTATATTATATTTATATCTAAATATATTGATTTTTCAACAATTTTTTTAAATTTTATTTGCATTAAATTTTTAATATGATAAAATATTCTCATAAAAAAGTAGTTAAGTACTAAAGCCTTATAAAATACTTAAAACCTTTTTTGAATTTATATTGATAATAAGTGAATTATGGAAATACAAGTAAAAATGCACGTAAATGCAGAAGAAGCAAAAGAAGTAACACAAAGATTAGTTAAACATAATCTAGAAAATAAATTAGATAATTATCTAAAAAAGTTTAGTACTAAAGATGATGCAGAAGGTATTATCGAACTAAAAGTAGATAAAAATAAAAAAGATTTATATGATGGTGTATTATCTGCAACTTTAGATGGACATTCATTTAGATACGAAAGAGAAGATTATAAAAACTTAGATGATCTAATTAACCACTTATTTGAACATTTCAAAGAAGAATTATCAAACAGATAATAAAAAAAAGAAGCCTATGGCTTCTTTTTTTTATATTATTTCTCAAAGTATATAATCCATAAAAATAACTCCAGAATCAGTTAATATAATTTTATCATTTTTTTCTAAAAGTAGATTATTTTCTATAAAATAATTTATTTTTTTTATGTCTAATTTCTCTAGAAAAACTTTATCTATTCAATAAGTTCTAAGTGAAAACATGATATTTTCTAAAAATAAATCATCCGTATTTAATTCCTCTTTTGTTATATTTTTTTTAGCATAATAATCTAAGAAAGATTCACTATTTAAAAAACGAATATTGTTTAAAAATCCATGTGCTCATAATCAAAATGCAAGAGTTTCTTTATGATTCCAATATCAAATATTATGTTTACATTCAAATCAAGATTTAGAATAATTTGAAATTTCATATCTATTAAAACCATTTTTTTCTAAATATTTTTTAATTTCTATATATTCGTCACTAAAAAATTCTTCTTTCAATCAAAGATTAGACCAATCATTTGGATAAACTATGTTATCAAATTTTGATTCTTTAATTTCTGGAACATCATAATATTCCTCTAACATATAAACTGAAATATGTTTTATATAATCATATTTATTAAGTAAAAAATCTATATTTTTTATAATTTCTCAAGAAACAACATAAGGCAATCATATGATAAAATCTATAGAAAAATTTGGAAATCATATAGATTTTACTAAATCTAAAGCTGAAATTATATCTCATTTTGAATCTCTTCAAATTTCAATAAGTGATTTTTCATTTAGAGTTTGAAGTCACATACTTATCCTATTTATACCTAGTTTTTTCCATCAATTAATATTTTCTATAGTTATATTTCATGGTGTTGTTTCTATAGATATTTCTACATTTTCTGAAAAAATAAATTTTGATTTAAGTGTTTGAAATATTTGTAAAAATTGATCCAAAGATAAAACTCAAGGTGTTCATCATCAAAAATAAATAGTATCTAAAATAACTCATTCTAAATCAGAATCAATTATTTCTTTACATAAAAAATCAACGTAAGTTTGTATCTTTAAATTTGAAAATCATGAAAAAGATGCAAATCTACAGTATTTACATTTACTACTACAAAACGGAATATGTATATAACAATTATAACTTTTCATATATTTTTATAACAAAAATGGTCTCAAAAGAGACCATTTTAAATTTAATTATTTTTCACAATCAACTTCAAAATTAGTAAATGTAGTAATTTTATTTCTTTTACAAATAAGCATTAATTTAAACTTATTAAATAAATCTTCATCATAAGTATTACTATCTAAAAGCAGAGTTATATCTTTATCATAAATATTTTTAATTCACTTATCAAAACTAGATAATTCTTCACTATCGTTATAAAAATCTGATAAAATTATATTATAACCTGGATCAATTTTTTGTTCCATCATTGTAGAATCTAGCGATAATAATGCTGGCATCATATATGGATGTTTTCTCAAATAACTACTTGCTCAGCTATCAGTTGATAAATAAGATATAAAATTATTAGAGATTTCTAGATTTTTTGTATCTTTATTTATTACAAATGTATTGTAATTTACCAAAGTTTTTCATCCTCATGAAAAATAATGTGGAAAATAAGATGCTTGTAACATAGTTTTACTAAATCAATTTGCTTTTATATTTTGAATTAAACTTGGATATCATACAACCATCAAAACTTCTCATCTAGAAAACAAATAAAGAGAATTCTTTTTTGTATCTTTCAATTCTTGGAATCTAGAATTATATCAATTATATCAAGTTGTATCTCAATATAATAAATATGATGCTAATGCTTCTTTTAGAACTGTTCAATTTAATGCACTAACTCAAACTACTCATCATTGTAACATAAAAAATTGAGTAATAATATCAGCAGAATTATAAACAGTTGAACCATTTCATATTCATATTGGTATTAAATCACTATATCTACCTTTTAAATCAGATATTACATTATTTAGTGTTGAAAGATTTTTTAAATCTGTATCTTTTACATATCTTCTATTATAAAAAATTCAAAGAGTTTCATATCAAACAGGAAGTCATAATAAAAATTCTTTATTTCATCATTCACTTGCTACAGTAGAAATTAAATCATCACTAAATACTGCTTTATATTTTTTTCTAAAATCATTTGGATTTACTATTTTAGGATCAATTCAAAGAATTTGATTTGAAAAAACAGAATTTTTTTCATTATTGTTTAATACAAAAATATCTGGTCAAACTCATGAATTTAAAGCAGACATAAGAGTATAAGTATAATCCTCATATGAAGTAAAATTTTCTATTAATATTTTTTTATCTTTATAATCTGGATAGACTTTTTTAAAATCATCTATTAAATCATAATAATTATCAACATTATATCCATAAAGCCAAATTTTAAAATTTTCTGTTTTTGAAGTATTTCAATTATTATTATCTGCATTTTTCATTGTTACAAGTAGAAAAATAATTGCTAATAATAAAAAAATTCAAATTACAGAAAATACAACTTTGTTTTTGTTAAATTCCATTAAATTACATATTAGATAATAAATGTAAATGTAGGTGCATTACCTCTTGTCATCAATTTTTTCAAACATTGAAATGTAGTTTATATCATCATGTTATGCATAAATCATACGCTAATTTTTTTGCTGCAAAAAACATATCAGCTAACAATTCCCTATCTTCATCCTCTAAATGGTCAATTGATTCTATTTCTTTTTTGGGGATTATTAATAAATGAATTTTTGCTTGAGGATTTATATCCTTAATTACTATTAAATTTTCTTGTTCATAAACTATATCACTTGGTATTTCCCTAGCTATAATTTTTGTAAAAATTGATGTCATATTTTTAATAACTTACTTCATTAAAATAAAAATCTTTCTCAGTAAAATCTATATTAGTAGAATTATCTGATAAAAAAATAATAATTAAATATCAAGAAATTGATAAAAATATCAAAAATATAAGAAGAAAACCAGTAACTTTTTCTATATAATTAGAAAAATTTTTAAATTTATACGCATGTATTTTTGCTACCATAAAAAAAGCCCAAATAAACACTAATAATAGAGTATAAATTCATAAATACATCAAAGTCATATATTTATTTAGTTAGTAATATTTATGAAATTATTATAACTCATATTTTTTATTTGCAAATTTTAAAATAGTTTGGTATAATTAGATTATAAATTTAAAAATTAAAAATAAAAATATGGCAGAAATTAATCATAACTGAAAAATTTTCAATGTAAGTGATGAAATGCAAGCACAATACAATGAACTTGTAAAGCTAATTATTGAAACAGAATCTATGGATGATGATGAAAAACAATATTGGTTTGATATAATGCCATCTATGACAGATGACCAAATCGATAGATTATTCAATATTTTAGATACTGAAAAGAAAAAATTAGAAGCATTAGAAGAAAAATACCAAACAGAAATTAAAAAATTAAATGAAAAACATCTTATTGAATGGCAAGAATTTCAAATGAAAGATTCTAAACAAAAAATTAAAGCTGCTCAAGATAGTGAAAGTGAAGATGATGCTGATGATGTATTAAAAATGTTAAATGACTTATAATAAAAAAACTCTAGAAAATTCTAGAGTTTTTTTATAAATTTGAAAAAAATAAAAGTACTTTACAGTACTTTTATTTTTTTGACTAGAAATCACTTTCATGTTCCATATCTTTCATAACTTCTTCAAGATGAAATTCTCAAACATCGATATCATCTTCGTTTGGATCAAAATATTGACTTTCAATATCTTCTTCAGTTGATTGATTATGAATTTTTCTATATTGTTTACCTGCAGGAATAAGTCTACCGATAATAACGTTTTCTTTCATTTCTTTAAATTTATCAATTTTACCTGATACAGATCATTCTACAAGTACTCTAACAGTTTCTTGGAATGATGCAGCAGATAACCAAGATTCAGTATAAAGAGATATTTTAGTTATACCTAAAAGTAATCTTTCAGCTATACCTGGTTTTTTACCTTCTTTAATTAATCTTGCATTTTCTGATTTAAATTTAATGATATCTACGATATCTCATGGGAAGAATTCAGTATCTCATTTAGATGTAACTCTTACTCTAGAAAGCATTTGTCTAACGATTAATTCAATATGTTTAGAATTAACTGTTTGTCATTGAGATGAATAAATTGCTTTGATTTCATCAACGATATATTGTTGAGTAACTAAAACTCAAGCTACATCTTTTAATTTTTGTAGATTTAATGAACCTTCAGTTATTTTTTGTCATTTTGTAACTTTTTGACCTTCTTTAACTAATATTCTTCTACCTAAATCAAAACTATATTCGTATACTCTTGTTTCTAAATCTCTAACAATAATAACTCATTCTTCTATTTTTTTAACTTCTCAAGCAAATAAAGAAACAATTTTTTGTTTATCTATATTTGATTTTGCAAGTACTTGTTTAGCTTTAATTGTTTGACCAACTTTAACTACAACATCAAAATTATCTTCATGATAATATTCTTCATTGTATAAATCTTCGGCGATAACTCTAACTACTATAGTAGAATCAACTTGTTCAATTTGAACTATTCAATCAATATCAGATATTTCAGCAGAAACTTTTGGAGATCTTGCTTCAAATAATTCTTCTACTCTTGATAAACCTTGGGCCATATCTCAACCTTCTTTCGCAACTCATCAACTATGGAAAGTTCTCATCGTTAATTGAGTACCTGGTTCTCAAATAGATTGTGCAGCAATTACTCAAACTGGAGTTCAAATTTCAACTTCTTTGTTTAAACCTAAATCTAAACCATAACAAGCTTTACAAACTCAACCTTCAGATTCACAAGTAAGAACTGATCTAATATCTACTTTATTTATATTATTAGCATTGATTATTACTAAAGTTTTAGTATCAACTATTTTTCAAGCAGGAACTAACACTTTACCATTTGCATCAAGAATATCTCTAGCAAGAGAATGAGAATAAATTCTATCTTCGAATTTTTCTTCAAAATTTCATGATTTTTCTCATCTAATAACTGTTTTACAATGAACTGTATGACAATCATCTTCTTTTATCAATATGTTTTGTGAAGAATCAACAAGTCTTCTTGTTAAGTAACCAGATTGTGCTGTTTTTAAAGCAGTATCTGATTTACCTTTTCTTCAACCATGTGTTGCAATAAAATATTCAAGAGTTGAAAATCATTCTTTTAGAGTTGATTTAATTGGAAGTTCAATTGTTTTACCTGTAGTAGAAGCAACTAAACCTTTCATTCAACATAATTGTGTAATATTTCACCGATTTCATCTTGCTCAAGAATCAATAAAGTTAAATATATGATTACTTGGTAAGAATAATTCTTTTAATTCAGACTCAATTACTTTTTTAACATCAGCCCATATTTTAATAGATTGATTATATTTTTCATCTTCAGTCATGAATCCAAGCCACCATTTCTTTTGAACATATTTTACTTTTTCTCAAGCTTCAGCTAATAATTCTTTTTTATTTTCAGGAGTAACCATATCATCTTTTGATATAGATAATCATGAAATAGTAGAATATTTATATCAGAAGTTTTTAATTTGGTCTACAAATTGTGCAGTAACTTCAGCTCATAATTCTTCAAATGATCTAGCAAGAATTTTTTTAATTGCTCATTTTCTTAGAGTTTCATTAATAAATCCTAATCCTTCTGGAACTATTTCATTGAAAAGTAATCTACCATAGTTAGTTTCAACAAATTCTCAGTTTATTCTAACTTTAATTTTTGATTTTATTCATAAAACTCCTGCTTCATAAGCAAGTCCAACATCATTTATATTTGAAAAAACTTTACCTTCTCAAAGCCCACCTTCTTCCATTGCTGTAACATAATAGTTTCACAAAATCATATCTTGACCTGGTGCAACTATTGGTTCTCAACTTGATGGAGCAAGTAAATTTTTAGAAGTAACCATTAAATCACGAGCTTCTCTTTGAGCTTGATCAGTAATAGGTAAATGTATCGCCATTTGATCTCAGTCAAAATCGGCATTGAAGGCAGTACAAGTTAAAGGGTGTAATTGAATAGCTTTTCATTCAATTAAAACTGGTCTAAATGCTTGTATAGAAAGTCTATGTAGAGTTGGTGCTCTGTTCATTAAAACATATTTTCACTCAATAACTTCATCAAGTGCATCCCAAACTTCTTTTCCAGATTTTTCTATAAATTTTTCAGCATGTTTTATATTGTATACTAAACCATCTTCAATTAATTTACCAATAACAAAAGGTTTAAATAATATTAAAGCCATTGATTTTGGTATACCACATTCATCAATTTTAAGAGAAGGTCAAACAACGATTACAGATCTAGCAGAGTAATCAACTCTTTTCCCTAGTAAGTTTTGTCTGAAACGCCCTTGTTTACCTTTTAAAATTTCAGTTAATGATTTTAATTTCTTTTTATTTGCAGTAACAAATCATGATCTATTAGTTCTAGTTTCACCAGTTAATAACATATCAACTGATTCTTGAAGCATTCTTTTTTCATTTTTCAAAATTACATCAGGTGCTCCTAATTCAATTAATTTTTTAAGTCTGTTATTTCTGTTTATAACTCTTCTATATAAATCATTTAAGTCAGAACTTGCAAATCTTCAACCATCTAATTGAATCATTGGTCTTAAGTCTGGTGGTATAATTGGAAGTGCTTCCAAAATAAACCATTCAGGTCTTTGTCATGATTTTAGCAAACTTGATGCTAATTTAATTTTTTGAAGAATCTTTTTTTGTTTTATTTGAGTAGAATTTTTTAATTCAACTTCTTGTTCTTCAATAAATTTTAATAAATCTATTCTTTCAAGTAATAATTTTAAATATTCAGCTCAAGTACCTCATTTAAAAGCATGTGGAAATTTAGAATCAAGAACTCTATATTCTAATTCTCAAATAATTGCTCAAACTTGAAGTGATTTTAATCAAGCTCTTAATTCTTCGAATTCAGCAGTTAATTCATCAACTTTTGACATCAAAATTGCTTCTTCAACTTTATATTTTTTTTCATTTAATTCTCCAGAATCTTTTCTAGATTTTAATTCTCACATTTCTCTTTGAAGTTCTTTTTGCATTTCTGCTTTTGAAACTTTATATTTTTCTTCTAAGTCTTTATTTACTTCAAGTAATTTATCTTCATAAACATCAGTAATAATGTATGAAGCAAAATATACAACTTGTTCTAGTTTTTTTACTGGTAAGTCTAATAATAGACCAATTCTACCTGGAACAGATTTAAGATACCAAGTATGTGCAACAGGAGCATATAAATCTATATGAGCCATTCTTTCTCTTCTAGCAGAAGATTTAGTTACTTCAACTCAACATCTTTCACAAACTATACCTTTGTATCTTATTCTTTTATATTTTCAACAAGCACATTCATAGTTTTTTCTAGGACCAAATATTTGTTCACAAAATAACCCTCATCTTTCTGGTCTTTGTGTTCTATAGTTTATAGTTTCACTTATCAAAACTTTACCATGTGATAAAGATCTAATTCTTTCAGGACTAGCAATTCATAAAGATATTCAAGCTAAGTTATCAAGGTTTTTACCTTCTGTAATATCTTTTTTACCTATATTTTTTGCTATTTCTGAAAAGTCAGTGATTTTGTCATTTAGAAAATTATCTAAAGATTTATCAAACATTATGATTATAATTAGAGATTAAAAATTTTAAGAGAGGAATAATTATTTATTTTTAAAATAATTATTCTGCTTTTTTATTTTCGCTTGTTCATTCTTGAACTTTATTTTCAATTCTTACAATTTCTTCATATCTTCTCATTGCAATATCTTCTTTTTCTTGTAATTCTTCTTTATCTAATAAATCAAGATCTAATCAAATAGCTTGTAGTTCTTTTAAAAGTACATTAAATGATTCTGGAATATTTGGTTTTTTAATTGTAGAATTTTTAACAATAGCTTCATAAGCTTGTGTTCTACCAGCAACGTCATCAGATTTGATTGTAATCATTTCTTGAAGAATGTTACTTGCAGCATATGCTTCAAGAGCCCAAACCTCCATTTCTCAAAATCTTTGACCTCAATTTTGTGCTTTACCTCATAGTGGTTGTTGTGTAACCATAGAGTAAGGACCAACAGATCTAGCATGAATTTTTTCTTCAACTAAATGATGTAATTTTAGCATATATTTTACTCAAACCATTGTTCTTTCTTTAAATGCTTCTCATGTTTCACCATCATATAATTGAACTTTTCAATCAGAAGTCATTCAAGCTTTTAACATAAGTTCAGTTACTTTATCAACACTTATACCATTTAATATAGGAGTTGCTACAGTAATTCACATTTTTTTAGCAGCCATACCCATATGAGATTCTAGTACTTGTCAGATGTTCATACGAGATACTACTCATAATGGATTAAGAATAATATCAACTGGAGTACCATCAGCCATAAATGGCATATCTTCTACAGGAACAACTCTTGAAACGATTCATTTATTACCATGTCTTCAAGCCATTTTATCTCAAACTTCTATTTTTCTTGTTTGTGCAACAAATACTTTTACTTGTTTAAATACTCAAGTTGGTAAATTATCTCAAGATTCTCTTTTTAAAATGTGAACTTGTAAAATTTTACCACCTTGTCATGAAGGTAATCTAAGTGAACTATCTTTTACATCTTTTGATTTATCACCAAAAATTGCTCTAAGAAGCCTTTCTTCTGGAGATAATTCTTGTTCTCATTTTGGAGTAATTTTTCAAACTAGTATATCTCAACCTTCAACATAAGCTCAAGTTCTAATAATACCATCTGCATCTAAATCTTTTAATTTTGAACTTGAAACATTAGGGATATCATCCGTAGTTTGTTCAGGTCCAAGTTTAGTTTCTCTTACATCTAGTGTAAATTCTTTTATATGAATTGATGTATAATAATCATCTTCTACTACTTTACTTGAAATAATAATAGCATCTTCATAGTTATAACCTTTCCATGGCATATATGCAACAGTCAAGTTTCTTCAAATAGCTAATTCTCAATTATCAACAGCATGACCATCACATAATACATCACCTTTTTTAACTGCTTGACCATGTGATACAACTGGTTTTTGATGAACAATCATATCATGGTTTGATCTTTTAAATGTAGTTAATTCATATAATTTTTTATTACCATTTTTGTATAATACAGTTATATGTTTAGCATCAACTCAAATAATTTCTCAATCATCTTCAGCTAAAATAACATATCATGAACCTTCTCAAACAATTCTTTCCATACCAGTTCATACGATTGGAGCTTGTGGTCTAACTAATGGAACAGCTTGTCTCATCATGTTTGAACCCATTTCCGCTCTTGTAGCATCGTCATGTTCTAAGAATGGTAAAAGTGAAGTTTCAATCGACATCGTTTGTTTTGGTGAAACATCAATATGAGTAATTTCACTAATATATGAAATAGTTGGTTCATTACCAGCTCTTGAAGAAATTCTTGTTGTTAGGAAATTTCCATAAGCATCAGTTGCAGTACCAGCTTCAGCAATATTTAATGCTCTTTCTTGATGTGCATCAAAATAGTCATATCTATCACCTAAAAATCATCTAACTTCTATTTTTTCAGCTTTAACTTTATCTTTAATTGTTTTTGCTAATTCTTCTGTAATAATTGTTTTATCTTTAACTATAGTTTTACCATCATCACCTAAAATATCTCATAGTGCAATTCTATTTACAGCTGATTTTCAATCATTTGAAACAAAATGTTCTATAACTCTAAATGGAGTAAGAATAAAACCATATTTATCTACTTTAGCATATGATGCAAAGTGTAATACAAGTCATATATTTGGTCCTTCTGGAGTAGCGATTGGACATATTCTTCAATATTGAGTTGGATGTACATCTCTTACTTCAAAAGATGCTCTTTCTCTAGTTAATCAACCAGGTCCAAGAGCAGAAACTCTTCTCTTATGTCATAATTCTGAAAGTGGATTTGATTGATCCATAAATTGTGATAATTGAGATGAACCAAAAAATTCTTTCAATATCGCAACTATTGGTCTAGAGTTGATAAAAGTACCTGGAGTAGCATCATCAAGTTCAACGATAGTCATTCTATCTTTTGTGATTCTTTCCATTCTAGCAATACCAACTTTAATTTTATCCATTACTAATTCTCAAACTGATCTAACTCTTCTGTTTTCTAAATGGTCAATATCATCAACCATATGTTCTTTTGATCAGTAAACAAGATTTAAGTAATATTTTAAAGATACAATTAAATCATTTATATTTAAAAATTTACCATTTTCGTCTTCATATTTAGTTGCAATTCCTAATTTGAAATTCATTTTCATTCTAGCAATTTCTCCTAAATCAAATCTTTTTTCATCAAAAAATGTAACTTGAAATAATTCTTCAACTCTTTCATCTGTAGCTAAATCTCCTGGTCTAAGTAATTTATAAATAACATGAAGTGCTTCTAATCTATTTGTTGTTTTATCTTTTTCTAAAGTTGGAGCAACATTATTAGTAATAATATCATCTCACATATCAGAAAAAGCACTTAAAATTTCAGCATTTGATTCCATACCGAAAGCTCTAAATAAAACAGAAATAGGTAATTTTCTTTTTTTATCTATTTTTACATTTATTATTCATCTTTTTTCAATATCTATCTCAAACCAAGATCCTTTTGCTGGAATTACTTTTAAAGAATATCATTCTTCACCGATAGTGAAAAATACTCAAGTACTTCTAACGATTTGGTTTACTATAACTCTCTCAATTCAGTTGATAATAAAAGTAGCCATGTTTGTCATAAGAGGAATACCTCACATATAAACATCTTGTTCTTTTATTTCACCAGTTTCTTTATTTAGCATTTCAAATCTAACTTTAAGCGGAGCTTCATAGTTAAGATTTTTTCTTGTACATGTAACAGGGTCATATTTAGGTTCTTCCAAAGCAAAACCTTTATAATAAATATCTACCTTTTCTCATGAATGATCTGAAATTGGAAAGCTTTCATTAAAAACTTTATCAATACCATTTTTTAAAAAATCATTATAAGAATCCAATTGTACTTCTAGTAATTCAGGTATTCAAACGATAGATCTATCATCAGTAAAATAATGACGACCTTTTATATCGTATAAACTCCCTACTTCAATATTTTTAGAAGCTTTTTTTGTCATACAAAAATAGAGTTAAAAAAAATAAAAAATCATAGGACGGAGTTACGCAATCTTTTTATCCTTTTTTCACAACATTAAAAATGCCCTACTTTATCAGAAAAACACAATCGAAAGTAGCGCAGATGGAGAGATTATATGAATTAATGGCTATAAATCAAATGTTTTTTAGATTTTTTTTACTTAAATTTTGAATTATTTTCTTTTGAAATAAAATAAAAAAAATATTTAATAAAAAATGAAAAAATATGAGCTTTGAAAATGAAAAAAAATGAACTTTTTTATGAAAAATTATAAAATTAATTATATTATTTTTTATAGTTTTTTGAGTTTACTTTTACATAAATTATAACTGATTTAAAAATAATGAATTAATAGAAAATGATTTTATTATAAAAATAGAAGCTTGAGATAATTTCTATAATTTATGAAATAAAATAATAGAACTTGATAATATTTATTATTGATATTATATAAAAAATAATAAACCAAGTTATGAACTACAAGCTTGAAGTTATAAAATAAATGGATGATCAAATATAGAACAAGTAATAGAATCTCTAAACAATCCAATAACTGATGAAATGAATATTACAATATTGGAAGGTTGGAATATATATGATATAGATGAAAGTTTAAATAAAAAATGATTAATAAACGCTTGAGAATATATAGATTATGTTACAAATAAAGAGAAAATATCTTCACTTTCTGAATTTTTTCCATTTATACAAAATCAAATAACACTTGAATGATTTTTATATCCAGACACTTATAGTGTAAATATTTCTGATTTCAAAATAAATATTTTCGTAATAAAACAACTTGAAACCTTTGAAGTAAAAGTATATAATAAAATACTTAAAAAATTAGATAATGAAACTATAAATGATTTAATTAATTTAGCTTCAATAGTAGAAAAAGAAGAAAGAAATAATGATGAAAAACCAACTGTTGCATGAATACTTAAAAAAAGATTAAATGACGATTGGATGATATGAGCAGATATAACTGTTTGTTATCCATATAAACTTACAAGTGAGCAATGTAAAATGGTAATAAGTAAATATATAAATGAGAAAAATGATTACAACACAAGAACTATGATTTGATTACCAAAAACTCCAATTTGAAATCCTAGTTATGAAACTGTAAATGCAACTTTAAATGACAAAGAAACACCTTATTGGTTTTATTTACACAATGTAAAAACTTGAAAAATATATTATGCAGAAACAAATGCAGAACATGAAGTAAATAAAGCAAATTATATGTATTAAAAATAGGCTAAAATTAGCCTATTTTTTGATTTTAAAATATGATTATGTTAATATTTAATAAATAACTCCTATAAATAAAAAAATGGAACACATTGATACTATAAAATGAGCAGTAGTTTTTACAGATATAAAGGATTTTACACTAAAAACTTCTCTTTTAACTCAATTACAAATTACTAAATTTTTAAATAAACAAGATGAAATAGTTTTACCAATTATAGTAAAATATTTTTGAAAAGTTGTAAAAACTATATGAGATGCTTATATGATAGTTTTTGAAAAAGCTGAAAATGCAGTAATAGCATCAATAGAAATACAACAAAAACTTGAAGAATATAATTCAAATATAGAATTAAATTTATATAAACTAGAACTTAGAATAAGTATAGATTATGGTGATTTAGAAAGAGAAATAAATTTAAATTGAGAAGATTTTTTTTGAGAGGCAGTTAATGTTTCTTCAAGATTACAAAACAAAACTCCTGAAAACAAAATTTTTATAACATCAAATGTACATAGAAATGTAGAACAAATTAGAAATATATATTCTCTTTATCTATGAAAAACTACATTTAAATGAGTATTATATGAAATAGATATTTATGAAATAATATATAATTCAAACCAAATTAATCTATTAAAAGAAGGAAAATTAAAACATAAAGATATAAATGAATTTTTATTAACAGATGATTTAAAATCAAAAATTAAAGATATTGATGATACGATTTTTAAATTTTCAGCAGTTGCAGCAATTATTTGAATACAACCAATTCCATTTTTAGATATTTATAGTGTATTACCTTTTCATTTATATTTATTAAATGAAATAGCAAAAAAATATAATATAAAATTAACACTTAAAGAATCAAAAGAAATAATGACTACTATAATTTGAAGTGTTTGAAGTAGTTATCTTTTATCACAATCAATTGTATGAATTTCAAAAATATGAATGATATGAGTAGGTTGATATTTAATGATGCCTCTTAATTTTGCAATGACTTTTTCTATATGAAAAATTATAAGTTTCTATTTCTACAAAAAAAGTCAATGAGTTAAAGCTACAAATAGTGAAATGAAAGAGTTATTTAAATATAGTATTAAGTCTGGTAAAGATCTAGCTAAAAAAGATAAAAATAAAATAATGGAAATTTGAACAAAATATAAAGACTCATTTTCTAAAAAATTAACAAAATACGAATGAGATAAGACAAAATAAAAATCCCTTAAGGGATTTTTATTTTGTCTTATTTTTAGCAGTTTTTGCTTTTTCTAAAATATTTTGATAATCTTTAAAATCTTTTATTTTTTCATAATATTCTCATCATTCTTTAACTAGGTCATATAAAAGTCATTGTTCTCTTTGAGATAAAGAATGAAAACTTAGATTGAAAAAATGATCTATATTTATATCATTAAAAAATTCACTTTTTCATCTATATATCATAATAAATCTAGATTCTTTATTATCATTAAATTCATGATTCCAATTAAGTCTTGCACTACTTCAATTTTTTGATAATTCTCAAGACGCAAAATCAATATCAATTCAATCTAAATAAGATTTAACTATATTTTTTGGATTAAATTTATCTAATTTAATATCAATCAATGAGTTAACTTTTCATAATAATTCAGAAGTAAATATATCTTTTCAATTTACTTCCAAATATTTTTTAATTATTTTTAATATATCACTTGAAACATTTTTTTCAACAAATGATAAAATAAATTTTGATAATTTAGATTTATCTATATTTGGATTTTTAAGAATAATATCTATTGTTTTAAGACTAACTTTAGTTAAATCTATATCAAAATTTCAACTATTAACTTTTTCAAAAAAATTATTAATAACAATTTTATCTCATTTTGAAACAAAATTTAAAAGTAAATTATCAAAATCAAAATCTAATGAATGAAAATATTTTAAATTATCTAAAGTAATAGTTTTTGGATCTTTTATTAAATCATTAATAAGTAATTTAAGAGCTCATTTTTTAGCTAATAAAAACAATTCATTTGACGCTCATTTAATATCATATATATCTAAAAATTCATTTAGTTCTTTTATATCTGAAAATCTATTTAAATCTTCTTTTATTACAACAGTAAGTTGTTCAACACTTAGTTCTTTTCAAGAAAATCAATCAAGATAATCTTGGATATCAGTTCTTGCAATTTGAGTTTCAATTTTAGAAACTTCTGCAAAAAATACATCATCAAACTTAAATTCTCAAGTTATTCAATTTTCCATAAGAATTCTAACTTGTTCTTTTGTAATTCAAGCTTCTCTTAAAACTCTAGTCATAGATAATAAATCTAACTTCTCATTTTTATAAACTCATTTACTTATATCTGTATGTACTTTTTCAACAACTTTCAATTGTTCAGGAGTAAGTTCATTTAATCACATATTTTTTAATATTTTATTTGGTAAATTTAAATCTCATCTTTCAAGCCATGTAGAATTTGCTAAAACTTGTTCTCTTCTTAATGCTTTATTTTGTTTTTCTACATTAAAACCTCAAGTTAAATGTCAAATTCATGCTCATCAAACTAAATCATCTATTTTTGAAGAAAATCTTTCAACATTTGCAGCTTTCTTTTCTCAAGCTTTTAAACTAGCTCTCCTTGAACTTGAAACTCATTGTCAATTTAATCTTCATTCAATTCATATATTTCTAGAATTTTTTATTGCTTGTTTTCTTGATAATCTAAGTCATAATTTCAAAGCACCTGCTCATCAAGCTACAAGTCAAGCAATTGTAACAATCAATTTAGCTATATCTCATTGTTTTCAACTTGTAAATAAATCACCTAAATTTTTAAGCATTTCAATTCATTTTTCTCAAAGTAGATCAAGTATTCAAAGAGAAGGATTTTCTAAAACTAATTCTTGAATTTTAATTTCTCATAATGTTTTTGTAGTAGTATCACTTGAATTAATATCAGCTCTATATTTTAGATAACGAGGTAATAATACTAAACCAGATGGAATATTTCAAAGAAATCTAAGGACATCTTCAACTCAAGTTCAAAATTCTCAAGCTAACAATACTCAAAGATTTTTCCAACTTTCAGTTGAAGTAGGATTAAAACTTTTTTCTTGCATTTCAAAAAGTTCTTTTGAACTTATACTTCATGATTTTTGTATTAATCCCTCAATATAACCTTTATCTCATTTTTCTCACATAACAAATTCTCACAAATCTACTTTATCTGCTATAAACTTATCTGCATTTGAAAAACCACTTTTTGAAGCAGATTCAAAATGAGCGTTTGAAAAATTATTTAATCATCAAAGTAAAACTATTTGTCTTATTGATTTTGTTAACTCATTTGTATAATTATCAACTTCTTTTTCATCTATTTTACTATTTCAATCAACATCAAATTTTTTAATATTAAATTCTCATAAATGAGAATTTAATTTATTTCAAATTGATAATCATATAAAACTTCTTACTTCATCTTTTATATTTTGTTTTTGATTTTGATAATTTGATTCTATTTCTGAAATACTTAAAACATAATTAACAATATAATCTGTTTTTTCTTTTGAAACTTGTCAATTTGATAAATGCTCTGAAAATAAATTTAAATTTTTCAAAGTTTTAGCTCTTTCATCAGGTAAATTAAGTGATCATTCTATTGATTCATTTGCTTTAGAATTTTCAAATGTCATACTATAAAATATAAAGATAAAATATTTATTTAATTTTAACATACTTTATAGTATTATGCAAGTTTTAAAAGCCCTTAAATAAGGGTTTTTATTTTGTTTTTTTATAATTTTTTATATAATAAAATTAATATTTTTATAAATATTTCATATTATGAAAACAAAATTATTTTTACTGTTTTTTTTATTGTTTTGTTCTAATGTTAATGCTAAAGAACCTAGTAATTTAAATAAAATTACTGACAACTTTGAAAAAAGTTGTTATGAATATAGTTGAAAAATAAATGTTTCTGATTTAAAAGACAATCTTTTAAATTGAAAAAATATGTCTTATAAAGTAAGTTTAAATTCATATAAAGACCTAAAAATAATACAAAATGATAGTTTATTACCTCATAAAGTATTATGAAATGAAAAAACTTATATAAACTATAAAAATGATTTTGGTATAAATCAAGTAGAATCAAATGATAACAATAAAAATACATCTATTTCACTTGATACATTGGATGAAAAAGAAGTTATTTATGAATTAGAAAAAACTCTAACAGCAAATACTTTTGAGTTCAATTTAGATTATGAAGCAAATCAATCATATATAGATTTATATATATCTGCTGATTGAAAACAATATTCAAAAGTTTGAAAATCAAACATATCTGATTTTGATATAAAATACATAAAACTAAAAGTAGAATGTAGTAAAGATATGTGCATAAGAGAAAAAATAAAAATAAAAGAATTAAATTTTATAGAAGATAGACAATTAATAGTAATAAATTCATTTTATGATAAAGATATTGAATTTTATACTACATATAATTGTGATGATAGTAAATATACAAGTGATGCAAAATACTATGATGATTACTCTATAAGTAATAAAACTCAAATATTAAATTTAGATTTAAAGAAGAATCCAAAATACAATGTATATTTTACAAAAGATTTTGATAAAGATGAAATAGATGATGATAAAGATAATTGTCCAACAACATTTAATCCAGATCAAATAGATAGTGATGCAAGTGGAAAATGAGATGCTTGTAGTGATAAAGATTATGATTGAAAAATATGAGAAAAAGATAATTGTCCTATTATTTACAACCCAAAACAAGAAGATAGTGATAAAAATTGAATTTGAGATTTATGTGAAAAAGATATTGATTTAGACCAAATATTTGATAGTGTTGATAATTGTTTAAATATATCAAATCCAAATCAAGAAGATGATGATAATGATAGAGTTTGAAATGCATGTGATAATTGTAAAATAAAATACAATACCGACCAAAGTGATGTAGATAAAGATAAAATATGAGATATTTGTGATGAAAATGATAATAGATATATGGAATCAAATAAATGATTTTTTATAGGTTTACTTGTGATTATTACATTAATTTTTGGTGCTTGAATATTCTTTATAATTAAAAAATTAAAATAATTTTTAAAATCAAAATATGACAAAACTACTAAATCGTATTGCACTTCTATTATCAATACTTATGTGATTTTTTATCACATTTTCACTATATTGATTATCTTGAGAATTTAATAATTTTTACTGAGATGATACTTTTTGATTTGTAATAGTATCAATAGTTATTTGACTAATAATTAAAAAAGTTGCTTTAAGTAAAGCATTTATATCTGAAAGACTAGATTTCTTTTCTAAACAAATGGAATCAAGACTTATAGAATCAAGATTTACTTATACAAGAAAAGAAAAAGTAAATTCTGAAGTAAGTGAAATTGAAACAAAAGAAATAGATATAAAATCAAATATATCTGAAAAAATTGAAAAAGTACAAGAAATAAAAACTAGTTTGAAAACAAACTTAGTTCCAAAACTTGAAAAAATAGAGAAAAAAGAATCTATTGTAATGAAAAATATAAAAGAATTTTTCTCAACAAATCTTCTTGCAAAAATTGGTTCTATTTTGGTTTTTTTATGAGTATTATTTTTATTTAGTTTAGTATGGAATTCTCTACCTTCTCTAGGTAAAATTATTATCGGTTTTATTATATGATTTGGTGTATATTTTGCTTGAGTTATTCTTGATACAAAATGATTAAAATGAGAATCAAGAATACTTATTTGAACTTGAATACTTATAAATTTTTTGGTTATACTTGGTGGTAAATTTGTACTTGAATGAAATGTAAATTCTACTGATTTTTTCTCTACTTGAGTTACATTTTTCTTTTTGATTCTAAATACTATTTTTTGAGTTATTTCATCAATAGTTTATAAATCAAAAACTATGCTTTTATTTTCATTTATATTTGCATATGTAAATCCATTTCTAATTTGAGGTTCTTCATCTACTCCATATACTCTTGTTTGATATTCTACTATAGTTTCTATATGAGCGCTTATAATATGAACTAGAGAAAATAGTAATTTATTAAAAATGTCAGCTTTTATACTATGAAATATACTTTTCTTAGTTGCTCCTTTTAATAGTGAAATATGATGGATAGTTAAATTTGTTGCCTCTGCAATTTTAAGTTTATGAGTACTTTATAATCTATATATAAATGATTATAAAAAACTAAACAATGTATTTATATGATCATTTACATTTTTAATTTTAGGACTTATAACTTGAAGTGATAATTGACTTATATGAAATAGTTTAAGTTTTATTACTTACTTAATTTCTATACTTGTATTTTTCTTTGTATGAATTACTTTATTTTTGAAAAATGCAATTACAAGCTTATTGTCAATCATATTTTTCCCTATATTAATTATACTTTGACTTCTTTTTGTTTGAGACCTACATTTTATAGAAGTAAGTTTATGAGCAATTTTGATAGCTTATTTAATATGATTTAGTTTAATCTCAACTCCAACTAATAATAATGTAACAGTAAGTAATTGAGTGAAATATTTATTTTTTTCATTACTTTGAGGATTTATATTTATAGCTAATAGTTTTTTAAGTTTTAGCTTATCTGATATAAGTTTTGTTTCATTTATAAGTGTACTTATAGTTAGTTTTGTTTTTCTTATAAGTTCATACATATTTTCAAATAAAAATAATTTAGCTTATCTATACACAATTTGAACAGTTTGAACAGTATTAACTCTGCTTCCAGTTGTAAACTTAGATTTAGCTATCATGGCAAAATCAGCATTTGATCAAACATATTCACAAGATCAATTTGTAAGTTTAATTAAACCATTTTGTATAATTGCTATTGCATTATTTGGTATACTTAATACTTTTTGGCCATTTATAAATAAAAACTTAATTAAAGAAAAAACAAATATAAAAAATCTAGTTATATGACTTATTATATGAGCATTGTTCTTATGATGAGAACTTTATAAATATTGATTAGAATACTTCCCTTGAGTTTCAATGGGATATGCATTTGTATGACTTGCAATCTATTATTTTACATTAGCATTTATATTTATTTCAAATATTTGATTTGAAAATATACAAAATGAAGTATCTTACAAAAATAGTTTATATGGATATTTATTTGTATCTATTTCTATTTTTTCACTTGCTATTGCTCTTATTTTTTCAAGTAGTCCTGAAGTAGTTTCACTTATTTGGTTATTTGAATCTACAATATTATTTTTCTTTTTTAATAAAACAAAAGAAACAAAAATATTTAACGCTGCAATTATACTTTTTATAATCTGAATTGTTAAACTACTAGAATTAGAAAATTATGTAAAAACTGGTGATTTAGTTTTTATTGTTCCTCTCGCACTTATAATTATATCTTTTGTACTAAATATAAAATATATAGATTTTTTAGAAAATACATTTAGAAAAAATATTCATGACATAGTTCATATAATATGAATGATTGTAGTTGCAACAATAATAGTAAAAATAGTTCCACAAACAAATCATGGTTGGTCTACTCTGTGAATAGCTAGTTTTGTAGGTATTTCTGGGATTATTTACAATTCATTTAAATCAAAAATACTTAAAACTTATTTTGTTTTACTTGTAGCATTTTTCACACTAAATCAAATAGAATGATTTAATTATATAACAAACAAATTGCAAGAAGATAATTTAAGATTTCTAATAAGTTTACAATACTTATCTACTCTTATAATTGTATGAATTATTGCGTATTGGAATAGTTTTAGTAAAGAAAAAATATTTAAAACAATATTAAATCTTATACTTGGATTATATTTACTAGTTATTATATCAACATATATTTATGATATATTTAACAATACTTTTGCTATAACTATATTTTGGTGAGTTGTTTCTATTATTTTACTTATAAAATGAATTGGAAATAATAAAATAAAACTTAGAACTATTTGATTATATTTACTTACTTTGGTTCTTGGAAAGATATTTTTATATGATATATGGTATGGTATAAACAATGCAGTAAGTAGAGTAGTAGTATTTATAATACTTTGAATTTTACTTATAATTGTTTCTACAAAATACTCTAGAAAATACTGAAATAATTTAATATGAGAATTTAATTTAAAAAATTTAAGTTCAGAAGATGATAAAAAAGAATCTCCAAAAAGAGAAACTACTAAAAAAACTGAATCATCTCAAACAAATACAAAAACTGAAATTAGTAATGAAGATATAACTAAACAAATAAAAAACATAAATATATCTTGAATCTCTATGCTAAGTTTCAAAATAGATTCTAAAATAGCTTTTAGCACAAAAAATAAAAACATAATTCAAATCGTAGTTTATGTATTGAAAAAAACATGATTAAAACAATTTGAAGCAAATGAATTAAAACCATTTTATGATTTCATTATAAACCATTACAATAGTGATTTAAGTGCTCGTGACTTAAATACTATACAAAATGCTTTCAAAACTTTTGTTGAAGCAGGTTGAGAAGTAATAATAAAAAAAGACTAGGCTTTGCCTAGTCTTTTTTTATTATAAAAATAATTCATCAAAATGTTCATCTACTATCTTGTAAAACCAAGCAGTATAATCTTGTTTATTTTTTTGTATATCTATTTTTAAATCATTTGGAGAAATCAATCTGTAATCCATTGCTTCTTCTCTATTTAAATCAGGTTCATTATCATAAAATCATTTATAAACATGTAAATATTCATGTTCAGTGAGTCACTTATCAAGTTCAGCTTTATAAATAAACTCTGTTTTTTTAGTAAGTTCTGTATCAAATCACATTTCTTCTTGCAATCTTCTATGAATTGCATTTTCTAGACTCTCATTTTCTCTAGGATGAGAACAACAAGTATTTGTCCAAAGTCATCCAGAATGATATTTTCACAAATCTCTTTGTTGAAGCATAAGTTCTCATTTTGAATTGAAAACTAGTATAGAAAAAGCTCTGTGAAGCAAAGCTTTTTCATGCACTTCCATTTTTTCTCAGATTCAAATTTGATTATCAAACTCATCTACTATAATTATATTTTCTTGCATTATTATTTCTTTAAATTACTTATTACTTCAAAAAATTTATCTATATCTTTTTTTGAATTATATAAATATAAACTAACTCTAACTGAATTTGCATAACCAAATTTAGAAAAAAATGGGTGAGCACAATGTTTACCTGCTCTTACTGCTATACCTTTTTCAGCCAAAATTTCAGCTATATCATTTGAATGATAATTATTAAAAACAAGTGAAAATACTCAAACTCTATGTTTCTTTTTATGGCTTCAAACTAGCTCAATATTTTCAAAATCCTTTAATTTTTCCAAAAAATATTCTATTAAATCAGCTTCAATTTCTTCTATTTTTTCAAATCATCCTATATTTTCTATATATTCAAAAGCTCTAAGAAGAGATACTGCTCAAGTTACATTTGGAGTACCAGGCTCAAATTTATCTGGTAGAGTAGTAGAACTAGTAAATTTACTACAAGTTACATCTCAAATAGCTCAACCTCATGAAAAACTAGGAGTTAACTCATTTAATAATTCTTTTTTTCACCATAAAACACCTATTCAACTATCTGCCATAACCTTATGACCAGTAAAAAATAATGCATCACAATTTATTTTTTTAACATTTACTTTCATATGAGGTACACTTTGGCTTGCATCTACAACAAAAAGTGTATCTTCTCTTTTTCTTCTACCAATTTCAGCTAAGTCAAAAACTTGTCCTGTTACATTTGAAACATGAGTAAGTGATATAACTTTTACACTTTCATCATATTTTTCTTCAAAATCATCAAAATCTAGATTATAGTCATCATCAACTTTTATAAAATCAACAATAATTCAAATTTCTTCTTTTAATATTAACCAAGGAACAACATTTGCATGATGTTCAACAATACTAAGAAGAACTTTATCTCATGATCTTAAATAATTACTTCTTCTTAAACTTGAAGTCAATAAATTACTAGCATAAGTAGAATTATAAGTATAAATTATTTCTCTTGGGTCAGTTATTCATAAAAATTTAGCAACTATTTCTTTTGATTTTTTGTATAATTTTTCAGAATTTATAGCTATGTCATACATACCTCTATGTATATTACTATAATCATGTTCTAGATATTTTTTTATTCAATCAATAACATATGAAGGTTTTTGAGTAGTAGAAGTTGAATCAAAAAAAACTAGATCAGGATTATTTGTAAAAATAGGAAAATCTTTTTTAAAGCTCATATTATTTTTGTTTAAGTGTTATATTTAAGAAAAATTTTTTTCAATCAAATGCTCCAACTCTAGTATCAATTAAATCATCATAAATAACTTTATCAAGTGAATATGAATCATAATAATATGGTTTTTCTAGACTAAGAATAAATTCTTCTTTTCTATTTACTTGCATACCAGAACTATACCAAAATTTAGAGTATGAATCTATGGAAGTATAATCATTTTTTAAATTTGTATAAATTAAAAATTTTATAAAAAGTTCTTTTAAAGTAAGTGAATAATTATTTAATTTTTCTATTTCATCATAATATTTTAAATAATCCATTCACATATTATTTAATATTCATACAAACATGATTTTACTATCTGTATTTAAATTATCAAATTCCTCTTCTAAACTTTTAATATTTTTTGTAATTTCTTCATTTGATTTATCAGTTATACTAAGTAAATAAGTATAATAAGCCAAATCATTATCATTAAGTCATGAAAATAATTTAGGTAAATCCTTTTGTACTCAAGTCAAAAATTTATCTAACTCTCATAAATTTGAAAGATAAAATAATAATAATAATTTATCATTATCTTTAAAACTACTAAAATTAAAAAATAAGTCCCCATATATTTTTCATTTTAAAACTTGATCAACTTCTAATCAAGATTTTTCAATAGTACTTAATAAAAAATATTTATCTATATATTCTTCTTCTTTAGCTAATTCAAAATTATATATTTCTTTTTCAAGTGGTAAAAGTTCAGAATAATTAATTTCTCAAGTTAACTTAGGATGATTATTTAAATTATTTATTTTACTATAATTTTGTAAATAATTTATAAATAAGTATTTATATATAGTTTCTTCATTACTATTAATAATAGCATCAAATACATAAGTCATTTTATTATTTGAAAATAAAAAATCAATTTTAGATTCACTATAATTTATTAAATCAATTTTATGTTCTACATCAAAATCAACAACTGTTGGAATTATTTGTAAAACTACATCTTGTCTAGCATCTCTAACATATTTAAATTCTTTATTTGTATTTGAAATTGTATATCAACTATTTGAATATATTTTTAAATAATCATCAATTTTAGCATTGTAGTTTTTTGTTTTTTCCATGTAGATTTCTTTTTGTTTTTTATTCTCAAAAAAATTAAAAAGCAAAAATAAAGATGCAATAAGCAAAATAACAATAGGTATAAGAATTAATTTTTTATTTTTCATAAATATTAATAAGTTACTAATTTGGTAATATTATATTTAAAAGACTAAATTTGCAAAAGTCTTTTTACTTTAAGTAGAATCATAAATCCAATATTTTTTGACTCTCAAAATCATTTAATTTTTCAAATAAATCTCTATTATCATAGATATTATCTGCTATTCTTGAATAATAATTTGATGAACTTATATCATAATTCACTTCTTTTCTAAAACAATTTAAATCTAAACAATATGATTTTTTTTCTATACCTTCTGGTATATCAAAATTATAATCATGAATATATCCTAGTTTAATTGCTTCTTCTATTATTTGATGCCAAATATATCCCGCTCAAGTTATACCAGTTACTCAAATCATAGATGAATTATCATTATTTCAAACCCAAACTCAAAGTACAAAATCAGGATGATAAGAAACTATAACATTATCTTTGAAATTACTACTTGTTCAAGTTTTTACAGCTTGTGGTATAGAAGTATTTAATATAGAATTAACTCAAAAACTTATATCTCTATTGTCAGGATCACTTAAAATATTATAAAGTAAAAATTTATTTTTATCGGTTAAATCAAGTAATTTTGAATAACTATAAACTAAATCTTCCAATTTTATACTTGGATTTCAAAGTACCAAACTATATCAATAATGTTCTGGTCATTCTTTTAAATCAAATCAATAATCTTTATAAAAATTATATACATTTTCAAGTCATAAATGAGATGCTAATCTAACAGTTGCATTATTTAAACTATTTCACAAAGCATTTTTTAATCTTACTAATCCGTATTCTTTTAAAGAATAATTATTACTTATATATGTTTTACCTTCAGAAAAAGAATTATATTCATTTTCTACATCTAAAAGCATAGAATTTATTCAAGCTCAATTTTCCAATGCCATCAAATATAAAAATGGTTTCATTGTACTTCAAGGTTGTCTTTGTGATTTTATTACATTTACTTGTCAATCTATAAGTTTACTATAAAAATCTCTACTTCATTCATAAATAAGTACTTCTCTTGTTTTTGGATTTATTGCAAAAACTGCAGCATTTGTTACATTTTTTTGCTTTAATTTTTCTAATGTTTCATTTACGCTATTACGAGCAAACATACTTAAATTTGCATCTATAGATAATTTTTGGTCTCAAAAATACAAATCTTGTGTTGCAAATGGAAAATTATCAAAGCTTTGTTTTTTATTTAGTTTATCAATTTTTCTTTCAAAATTATATCAAAGTTTTCTTTTAACTTTTTCAAAATATGCTGAAAAATCATCATTATAAATTGATTCACTTCAAGGGTTATTTAAAAGAGTTATAAGTAAAACTATTTCTTCACTATTTAAATCTGACAAATTATCTTTTCAAAAATATACTTCTATAGCTGCTCAAACTCAATATAAATTATTTCAAAAATAAGCATTTTGTAAATATTGACTTAAAATTCTATTTTTTGTAAATTCCCTATTTTCAAATGTAGAAAGTGTATTTGGTAAAAAAGGTATACTATAATAAAAAGCCAAAGTTGCTTCTCTAGCCTTTTGCAAATATGTTCTTTTATGTTTTATAAAAAACCTATTTTTTATATATTGTTCAGTTATTGTACTTCATCATGAAACTATTTTTTTACTAGTTATATTTGAATTTATAGCTCATAATTTAGATATTATATCAACTCAAAAATGAGAAAAATAATTTTTGTCTTCTATCAAAATAAGAGATTTTACAAAATCACTTTGTAAATCTAAATCTATAATTTTTTTATACCCAAATTCTGTTGCTTTATCTGCAATCAAAATACCATTTCTATCATATAATACAATATTTCCAGGTAAATCTTTATTTTTATAAAAAACAACTGGAAAAAAGCAGTAAGATAAAAAACTTACTGCTAATAATCCAATTATGATATAAATATATTTTTTTTTCATTACCTAACTTGTATAGTACTAAATTTACCATTTGCTCTAATTAATGGATCATACATCATATAAGTAGTTACAGGTGGATGAGTATAAGTTCAGGCAAATTCTGGTTTAAAGTAATATTCGAATATTGCTTCTCTTCACCAAAAATAACTTGCATTAGCCATTATCACATCACTATTAAACTCTTTATAATCCCAATTCCAATTATTTGAAGCTCAAGTTATAGAGCTTGATTCTGTTCTAAATTTAGAATTTATAACTCTAAAACTTCATGGTAAATAATCTTCTACTGTTACATTTCTTCTTACTCTTTCATCAGGGAAAGTAACTGTTATCTTTGCTTTATATAATTTTCATTTTATATATAAAGGCTCTGTAACTTTTGTAAAAACACCATCACAATTTACTTTATTTTCTTCATAATAATAATATTCATTTGAACATTTATTAAGTAAACTTTCATTTTTTACTTCATAAATTTCTCTTTTTACTTGAACTCAGTTTGAATATGTTTCTACTTTTTCTTTATCAAGTGGATACTCTTTTATTATATAATCAACATAAACTTTATTTTCACTATTATTTCAAACAGATAAATTAAGTGATTCTCACATCATTGCTACATTTTTCAAGTCATATTCTAATTTTATAAAATTTAGATTATCTCCTCAAAGATTGTATTTTTTATTGTCTGAAAAATTTCAAAGTTTAAATGAAAAACTAGCTTTATTATTTGCTTTATTTTTTTCTAAATATTTATAAAAAGCTATAAATGCATTGTTTTTTGATTGTGTACTATAATAATAACTTTCCCAATCATAATTATATAAATCTCAAACTAATTCTTCTATAAGTGGGTTATATGAAGTATCATTTAAATCAAGAAGTAATGATAAAAATATAGCTTTATCTGAAGTAGTATCCCGATACCAATTTGAATCTGGAGCTGTTATTTTCTTTTTTAAAATTTCTATATTTGATTTAACTTTTTCTATATCTTTTTTTCAAGAATAAACAAGTCAATAAGTATATGCAAGTAATGAATGTCTATCTAAAGAATTTACAGATAACTCAATTCAAGGATTTTTTCAAGCATATTTAAGTGCCCAAAATATCTCTGTTTTTTCACTTAAATCTACAGAATTTTCATAATTTTTTTCTAAATATTCAATTGCTTTATTTATAACAACATCATCTACTTTTACTCATGATTTTTTCATATAAATAAGACTTCTAAGTACATATGGAGTTATATGTAAGTCAGCATTGCTATTACCTTGCCAATATGCAAATCATCCATCACTTGTTTGCATAGAAATAATTCTTTCAACTCAAGATTTGATATTTGTCTCTACTTTTTCTAAATCAAACATATCTTTAAACAAATTATCAAATTGTTTAATTATTACATTTGGTATAGTACTTGAAGTAGTTTGTTCTATACATCCATAAGGGTAAATAGCCAAACTAGAAACTATTTTTTCTATTCAAGATAATCTAGAATTTGAAAATATAAGTTCTACTTTTGATTTATCTAAAGATGTATTTTTATCTATAACAGATTGTAAATTTAATGATCAATATGATTCTAAAATTCATGATTTAAGTGTTTGTTTAATTAAAACAGGACTTTCTTTTATCTTAATTTTATTCTCAATTTTATCACTATTTTCTGAACTATCTCAAAGTGCACTTATAGTATAAAGTACATCATCTACACTATCATTCGCTTGTATTTGCCAAGAAATATTTTTATTTTCTCAAGATTTCAAAGTAATAAGTTTTTCTGGTTTAGTAACCTCTATTCATTTAGTAGTCAAAATAACTTTAAATTTAATCTCATCTTTGCTATTATTAAATAAATTAGCACTGATTATTGATACATCTCAATCTCTTAAAATAAAAGGAGTTTTATCTTCTAAAATTACATTTTTTCTTACTTCTATAAATTCTTCTTCATATCAAAAGAAATTTGATTTAGAATTAGAAATAACCATTACTCTAAAATTTGTTAAATTATCTGGAAGAGTAAAACTAACTTTTGCTTTTCAATTTTCATCAGTTATAACACTTGGATTAAAATATGCTGTATTTTTAAAAATATTTCTAGTACTAACAGCACTATCTCATCATTTAAAATCACCATATCAACTTCAACCAACTATTCATAATCTAGAAAAATAATAATTTCTAAGCATTGCTATATTTGTAATACTTGTTTGTACACTAAATGGCATTTTAACAAATATTTTTTCAAGTGTATTTAAATCAACATTTCACATCAAACTTATAAGTGAATCATCAACAACCATAACTGTTAATTCACTTGGAATTGCATCTCAAGCTCAATTTTTAACTTTTAAATCAAGGTTAACTTGCTCTCTAGGTTTATATGTTTTTTTATCAGCATCTATTTCTATAAATGCTTTTTTATCAGTTTTATCTACAACTATTTCTGTATATCAAACTTTATATTCTCAAATTACATTTTTTGTTGTATCAACCATCATTACTCAAATATATGCATTTGGTATGAAACTATCATCTATTTTAACTTCTTTAAACAATACATTTCAAACAACATCAATATACTCATGAGTTATAACTCAATTTTTTTCTACTGTCCAAAGAATTTTTGAATTTGAAATAGGTAATCTTACAAGAACTTTTGCTGTTTCTCATAATTTATAACTTACTTTTTCACTTATTACTCTTAGTTTATTGTCATTTTCAATTGGATTTGATGCAGTAGAATTACTATATGTTATAACTGGAATATAACTAGTACTATCTATCAAATCTCTTAAATATAATCTTTTTGTAATTATTAAAGGTTCACAATTTTCTTTATCATCACAAACTGTTTGAGTATCTTCTAAATAATTTTCTACATATAATGTTTTTTCCTTATTAAATTTTTCTACAATTTCATCTATATATTTTTTTTCTATTTTTTCATCTTCTTTAAGTCATAAAAATTCTCCTATAGAATAATTTTTTGCTAAACCATATTCAAAAATATATTCAGAATTTTTATCAAGTTTATATGATAATGATAATTCTCAATTAAGACTTATGTCAAAATTTTTATCATTTACATATATTACTTTTTCAACTATTTCATTAACACTTTGTACATTTCTATCATAACCATTAACATCTTTAACTTTTTTATTTAAATATTCTTTTCTTTTTACAATAAAAATATATTTATCATTATAGAAATCAGTCCATTTTCATAAACTAAGTTTTCATTTAATATCAACTTTATTTCATGTCTTAACAAATTTTTCACTTGAGTTAAATTTAAGACTTAATTGATTATTATATTTTTTAAATTCTTCAGGTAATTTTGCAATAATAGAATTAGAACCTGTTATAGTATCTCATGTTTCATCAGTAACTGTTACTTCAACTATATATTTATAATCAGAATAACTAGATCTAAAATCTACATCTACATTTATTTTTCATATTCAAGATGCATCTAATGTTCAAGTTCACTGCGTATAAAATTCTTTATATGGTTCCCAAAAACATCAGTAATAACAATCATCCCAATAATTATCACTATAATAATCTTGTTTATAAACTTTATAAGTAAATTGAGCATTTTTAACTCTTGGACCTGAAAAATAACTTGATATAATATCTGCATTTATACTAAATTTTCAAGTATGAACTTCATTTTCATAATAATATCATTTTTCAATAACTGTATCTTTTATATCTACAAATTCATTATTTAATCATGTAGTTTTTAACATAACTTCATTTTTAAATTTAGGATTTTTAAATACTTCTACAGAAAAATTTGAATAATATATTGCTTGTTCATCTTTAAATAAATATATGTTATAAGTTCAAAGTGCAAAATCAGCTCTTAAACTTAGACTATCACTATAGCTTCAAAATTCATTTAATTTTATTTCCTTATCAAATATATCTTCTCATTTTGGATTACTAATTTTTAACTTAAATGTTTCATCACTTTTTGGTATTGATAAGTCATTTGCATTTCTAAGTACTAATTTAATGTTTACTTGTTCACCTGGTAGATATAATTTTCTATCAGTATAAATATGTGAATAATATTTTTGAGTATCTCACCATCTTTGTAGACTTATTTGATTTTCATCATAAGTATAATCTGTCGTATATCAAAAATTCCAAGGAGCAATTCAAGAATTCCAAGTTGAAACTAGATAGCTCATATTATCTTCACTATAAGATTTTACAAGAAATGATCTATACATTTTATTCCAATCATATTCCCATACATCTTCAAATGTTCTATTAAAATAATCATCTACTTTTGATTTTAAGTCTACAATTAAAATTCAAGAACCATCTGTAACTCATAACTCTATTTTTTCACCATAAACATCTCTATCAATTACAGAATTATATTTGATTTGGTAATCATTTGAATCCATGTTATAAGTTTTTTCTACTTCATCAAAATTATTTAAATAAACTTCTATTTTTTGATTAGGTAATGGATTTCAAGCAAAATCATTTACAAAGAAAAATCATTGTCATCATTTTGATGTTTTCATCATAACATGAGAATTTACAACTCAAAAGAAAATTGGAGTATTTACTCTTGAATTAAATTCTACATCTTCTTTATTTGAAAAATAAACAAAATATAATCATCTAGGATCTTTTTCATTTATAAAATCAGAAAAATCAAAATCTTTTTTAATTATTTTATTTTGATTTATATCTTTTTCATCTTTAAAAATTATATTTTTCTCTATACATTCATATGTTTTTAAAGTTTCAATTTCATCTTTAAAAAATTTATTTGAAACCTCTTTATTATCACTTGATGATAATACTTCAACTTTTGCATATGTTTCTTCAGGAATTCTACAAAGTTTTACTTTTGTACTAGTTTTTGGAGTATTGTAATCAAGAATTTGAAGTTTAGGAAGATTATCTTTAGTATAAATAGAAAGTGGTTCTACTACTTTCATTCAAAAATATTTATTTTCTGGAGTTGTAAAAACAAATTCAGATTTTGAAGTTTTTTCTCAAATACTTGTATCAAAAGAAGACAATTTTATCTTATATTCTGTTAATGGTTGTAAATTTAAATTAATTATTGCTTTATTTGTATACAAATAAACATCTTCTAAAGCTATTTCAACTTTTGGATTTATTTCAAGCAATTTTATTAATCTCATTTTAGCTTCTTCTCTATTTTTAAGATATTCCACAGAATTTTCTTCTCAAATATCAGTAAAAAAATCTAGTGCAAAATCTATAACTACAGAAGTTTTAAAATCATTATTTATGTTAAAAAAAGTTCAAATACTAAATGTAGGATTTAAATATTTTTTACTACATTCTTCTCTTTTTTTATCAAGAGAATCAAAAAATACATAATTATTTTTAAAATAACTATTTGTTTCTTTAATTATAGAAATACAATTTTCTAAATTTAATTCTACATTTTTTAAATCATATTTAAGACTACATTCATTATAAATTGTATCAAAAGTGATTGTGTTAAAATGAGTGTTTCATTTAGAAACTTTTTTTGTATCAAAGTTCATTATACTTTTACAATCATCCATTGTTTTTTCTTTCAATGGATTAGCAAGAATAGAGGATATTTCTTTTATTTCTCTTTTTTCGAAATATGACATAATTGGATTTATGCTGTATCAAATTCAAAGAAAAATTAATGATAAAACAAACAAAAGAATATATCTTCTTCTTATCTTACTTCTGATTTTCTCAAACATAATAATATAATTATTTTATAATAGATTAATTATATAAATAAAATAAAAAAAGACTAATTTAGACTAGTCTTTTTTTATTTTATTTAAAGGAAGTAATAAGAATTTATTTATAACAAAAATTATTGGAGTTAATACTAAAATAGTTGATATTAACTGTGAAAATCAAATAAGATATGATTTTTCAAATTCAAGATATCAAAATGATAAATATATGACAAATGATAATACTATAAATTTTATCCATTCTAAGCCAAGAATAAGTATAGAATTTTTTCATAAAAAATCTAATATGAAATTCTTTTTTATTAATTTTGAAACAATTATTACAAATATAATTCAAAAAAATCAATTTAATAAAAAAAGTAAATAATTATTCCCATAAAAATTAGTTGAAAAATTTGTACTACTTGGAAAATAAATATTAAATAATACAAGAAAAGGTATTAAAAATATATATTTATAATCTATTTTTTCTACAAAATTAGAAATTTCATTTTTAAAACTATGTCCTAAACCGTAGAATAACATAGCCATAAGTGATATTTCCATACTAAATGGTAACCTAAAAACTATATTTTTACTTTCAAAATAAACTAGTATAGATATTAAAAATAAAATTATAACTCTATAATTTCTATTTTTTATAAATTTGTTTAATAAAAAATAATAGATACTAACAACAAATAAAGATACAAGAAACCAAGTTGGAATATTAGTAAGTATAAATTCGCTATGATTAGGTAAATACGAACCATAGAATATTCATTTGAAAAAACTATCAATATCTACAAAAAAAACTTCTCATCATATTAACTCTTTTGTTTTATAAAAAGAAAACATAATAAAATTAAAAATAAAAAATGGAATTATAAGTCTATAAAATTTATTTTTAATAAATAAAACCAAATTATTGTGTTTTTCTGAATTAAATAAAAATCATGATAAAAAGAAAAAAAGTCCTACATGAAAAGTAAATAGAAATTTGATAAATAAGCTATTATCAGGAAAAAAACAATGTCATAAAACTATAAGTATTATTCAAATTCCCCTCAAATTATCAACCCAAGATATTCTCATACTTTAATATGTTTCAAATTAAATTTTATTAAAAATATAAATTTTTATAAAAAACACAAATAAAAAAAGACTATGAGTTTAGCCTTTTTTATTTTCATCTTATTTCTTGTAGTATTTTTACTATTTTTCTTTTCATATCTATACTGAATTTTTCAATAATTCAAAATCTAAAATCTTCTTCTTGCAATCAAGACAAAGTTATTTTTTCTCAAAGTAATTTTTTATAAAGTATCTTTCAAATCCAAAGCGGATATTTTAATTGACTTTCATCTATATTTAATTTGTCTCTAAATTCAGAAACTAAACTCATATCAGTAAAAGATAATTTTGAAAAATAAAAATCTTTCAAAAAAATTAATTTATTTTGCCTATCACTTGTTTGTAAATAATTTACAACTTGACTTTGTCATCTAGTATAAGATACATCTTTTCTATTAGCTCAATCTTCATTTAATGAAACAAATCTTTTTACTCTAAGCATTCTATCAAGTGCTTCTTTTTCTATATCTTCAGTAGGTACAATTTTTGATTTAATCATTTTAAGATAAATTTCAAGCATTTTTCTTGTATCTTCTCAGTTCATATTTTCAGCAAAAAATGTAGATATATGATGAATTGTAGGTTCTACAATTATATTTTCTATTTTTTCATCAAATAATAATTCACTAAGAGTTGCCATTCATTCTTCTATTTCAAGATATCAATCACCATTTGTTTTAAGTGTTTGAGTTGAATTAAATCATCTTATTGCATGTACTCATATTTCATGATCAAAAAGTTCAAGAATTCTTTTTAAAGAGATTTTTTCCAATTTTTTAATTGGCAAAACTATTTGTTTTTTTTCTTTTTTAACTGAAAAACTTCATACATCTTGATCCAAAAAAACAGTCCATCAATCTAAATTATATAAATCAATAATCATTTCAAAAAGTAAAATAACTTTATCACTTGATAAATATTTTTTGCTTAATGCTATAGATTGTTTAGTTGATGAATCAAATGTTTCTTCAAAATCATCAAAATCAAATGAATTCAAAAAATCTAAAAAAAGTTGTTTTTCATCTTCAGTTATTTTATCATTATTTTCCCTATACAATTCAGCTAAATTATCTAAAATACTATTTTTTTCTGAATCAAGTGATGAAATTTCTGGTCAATAGATTATATTTTGAAGTTTATTAACTTTATACAAATATGATACTCTTTGTTCATTTGTTAAATTAAATCAAGCTTTTTCAGCTTCTAAATACGCACTATTTTTAAATAAAATATATTTTAATCAAATAGAATTTAGAGTATTTAAAATAAATTTTTTTTCTACCTCCAATAACTCAGAATTTAATAATTCTTTTTTTAAATTCTTTATATTATCAAGTTTTCAGTCAAATATCTTCTTTAATTCTTCTATATCATTTTCAGTAACTATTTTTTTTCACTCAAAAAAATTCTGGTTTACATATAAACTCTCTTCTTCTTGAATATATTTAAATATTCATCACATAGGAGTAACAAAACCAGACTTAACATTTTGAACATCTTTTGTATAATCTAAAAAATTCTTCATATTTTAAATTAATTAATACAAAAAAATTATAACATATAAAAATAAAAAAGACTAAATTCTTAGTCTTTTTTATTTTATTTCAAATAGCTTTTTGCAAATTTGTTAGTTAGTTCTACAAATTCTGCTATATTTTCAATCTCTCATCATTCAAGTAAAATAGCTTGATAATAAGCATATTTAATTGTGTCATTTAATTTTGTAGATTTAACATCACTATCAAATTCTTTTTTCATTGTATCAACTAGAGAATTTTTTGAATTTAATTCAAGAATTCTTTTTTGTTTTGGCACAGTTTGTCACATTGCTTTCATCATTTTTTCAAGTTGTGGATCTATACCATTTTTAGGTGTTTTCAATGCTCAAAGTGCAGTTCAAAGTTTATCATTTAAAACTACATCTTCTATTTTTTCATCTCAAATTGTATTTTTTATTAAATCAAAAAGTGATTTGTAATCTTGTTTTTTTGTCTCTTCTTTTTGTTTTTCATCTTCTGTTTTATCTTCCAATTCTATATCTGAACTAGTTATTGAGACAAGTTTAGCATCTTTATACTCATTAAAACTTTGAACTAAAAATGAATCAATTGCATCTGTTAAAACTAAAACATCTATATTTTTTTCTCTAAATTGTGCTATATAAGGACTAGCAATTGCCTCATTTTCACTCTTTGCAATTATATAATATATTGTCTTAATTTCTTTTTGTTCTTTCTTACCTTCAATTTCAACTTCTTCTTTTTTTACTGGTGCTTTTTCTAAATACTCATCAAGAGTTATAAGCTCATTATTATTTATTCATTTAAATAATGTAACTCAGGCTATATCTTGCTTTAGTTCATATTCATAATGAATTCATTCTTTTAATACTTTTCAATAATTTGACCAAAATTTAAAATAATCTACTTTATTGTTTTTTAATGAATTTCATAATTCTGAAATAACTTTTTTAGTAAGCGCTTTTTTTATTTTATCAAGAATTGTATTTTCTTGAAGCATTTCTCTACTTATATTCAAAGGTAAATCAGAAGTTTCAACTACTCAAGAAATAAATCTAAGGCAAATAGGTAAAAGTTCCTTAGCATTTTCTAAAATAAGTACATTTTGTACATAAAGTTTAGGTCAAAAATCTAGATTTGGATCAGATAAATTTTTATACATATTTGTATCACGAGGAGCAAAAAGTATAGATTTATAACTTACCATTCACTCTACATTGTTATGAATAGTAAAAAGTGGTTCATTCCAATCAAAACTCAAACTTTGATAAAATGATTTATATTCTTCGCTACTAATATCTTTTTTTTCTTTTTTCCAAATTGGTTTTGTTTCATTTACTTGTTCAAAGTCCATTATTTTTGGCTCTTTTTGTTTTTCTTCTTCTGTTCTAGAATCATAAGCTCTCATCATAATTGGAACAGGGACATAATTACTATATTTTTTTACCAATTCTTTTACTTTCCAATCATTTAATAATTCTAAATTTGCTTCATTTATAAAAAGACTTATCTTTGTACCTCTTATTTCTCTTGAACTCTCTTCTATTGTATAACTCGTTTTTCAATCACTAAACCATATATGAGCAACTGGATCAAGAGCTGATTTACTTTCTACTTCTACTTTGTCTGCGACCATAAAAGCACTATAAAATCATACTCAAAATTGTCATATTAAATTATGCTTAGAATCTTCTTTTGCTTTTGCTAATTTTTCAACAAATTCTTTTGTTCATGATTTAGCAATAGTTCATAAATGACTTATAAGTTCTTCTTTAGTCATACCAATACCATTATCAGTAATTATTATAGAAGAATTATTTTTATTTATTTCAATAGTAATTTTAAATTCACTATCATTTCATAAAAAATCTACATCAGTAAGAGATTTAAGTCTAGCTTTATCAATTGCATCACTAGCATTTGAAATTAATTCTCTTAAAAATATCTCTTTATTTGAATAAATACTATGTGTTAATAATTCTAAAATTCTTCATGTTTCTGTTTCAAAATTGTGATTTGTCATATTTTTAAAAGTTAAATTTTAAATTTAAAAAAATAGCACTTAAAAAGTTTAAGTGCTAATATAATATTCTTATTTTAAATTTTGTAAAGAGAATTTTTTAATTTTTTTAGTGTTTTCAATCATCATAAGGATCCATATGAACTAATACACTCCATTCATTATCTTTATCTATTTTTGGTATAGAATGTTCTATATGATCCGAAGCTCTATGAGCATCAATTAATTTTATATCAGGATTAAAAACTAAATGTACTTCTACAAATTTAGTATTTCATGATTGTCTTGTTTTAAGTTCATGAAAAGAAGTAACAAGTTTTTCCTTTTTAATTATTTTTTTTATTTCTTCAACTTCTTCCTTATCAAGTGCTACATCTAAAAGTAATAAAAATCATTTTTTTATTAATTCATAAGCACTATAAATAATATAAAATGCTATAGTTATTCAAATAATTGCATCTATATAATTAATACCTGTAAAATATATAAAAGCTAATCCTATAAGTATACCAGAGTTTGAAAATAAATCTGTTTTATAATGCAATGAATCTGATTTTATTACCAAATTATTTGTTTTTTTAGCAACATAATCCAAGAATAAAACTAAAAATCACGTAATCACAACAGAAATAAGCATTACAATAACTGAAACTCAAAGATAACTAACTTTTTCATCATTTATTATTTTAAAAATTGATTCATACAATATATAAAATCAAGATAATGTAATAACTAATCATTCAAAAAGTGCGGCAATTGCCTCTATTTTTCATCTTCAATAATTAAATCTTTTATCTGGATTTTTTTCTGAATTATGTACTGCAAAATAATTAAAAAGTGAAACAAACATATCGAGCATAGAATCAATAGCACTAGATAATACAGCTATTGATCAACTTACAATTCAAACAAAAAATTTGATAATCATAAGTAAAAGTGCTGCCAAAGTAGAAACAATTGTTGCGATTTTTATAAGTGACATATAGTTTTGTTATAAGTATTTTTAGTATTTTATATATTTTATTTAAAAAGAAAAATAGTATTTGATTTTTAATCAAAAAAAGTATATTTATATAATCAAAATTTAGCCAATAAATAATAAAATGAAAGAAAAAATAATTGAAATAAAGTGATTAGAAAAAAAATATAAAGAAAATAAAGTTTTAAAACTCATTGATTTAGAAATAGAATCTTGAGATTTTTTTGCTTTATTATGACATAATTGAGCATGAAAAACTACAACTATAAACATACTTACAAATCTAGTTACAAAAAGTAGTTGAAATATAAAAATATGATGAATAGATATTGATATTGATTTCCCTTCTGCTAGAAAATTAATATGAGTTGTACCTCAAGAATTTAATTTTGATGTTTTTGCAAAAGTAAGAGAAATACCTGTTATCCAAGCGTGATATTATTGAATTGATAAAAAAGTTGCCGAAGAAAGAACTGAAATACTACTAAAAAAATTATGACTTTGGGAAAAAAAAGAAGCAAAAGCTAGAGAATTAAGTGGATGAATGAAAAGAAGACTTATGATTGTTAGAGCTCTAATTCATGAACCTAAAATATTAATTCTTGATGAACCTACAGCATGAGTTGATGTGGATTTAAGAAAAAGTATGTGGGAATTTATAAGTGAATTAAATAAAAATTGAACCACTATTTTACTTACAACACATTATTTAGAAGAAGTAGAGGCACTTTGTAAAAAAGTGGCAATTCTAGATTCTTGAGAAATAATTGAAAATACAAGCGTAAAAAATCTTTTATCAAAATTAAAAGAAGAAACTATTATTTTAACTATGAAAGAAAATTCTAAATTATCAGAAAAAATAATCAGAAAATATAGTATAAAAATATTAGAAGAAAATGAAATAGAATTAGTAGTGGATGAAAAAATAACTTTAAATGATTTATTTAGTGATTTAACAGAAGAAAAAATAAATATAAAAAGTTTTAGAAATAAGACAAATAGATTAGAAGCACTTTTTATGAAAATAATTAAAAAATAAAATATGAGAGACTTAACTACACTTATAAATAAAGAAGTATCCAGATTTTTTAGAATATGGAAACAAACATTACTACCACCAATTGTAACAATAGTATTATACTTACTTATATTTTGAAAATTTATATGAAATCAAATATCAATTATACCTGGAGTAAATTATATTGATTTTATATTTCCATGATTATTAATGATGTCAGTAATAATGGCAAGTTACCAAAATACTAGTTCAAGTTTTTTTTGATCAAAATTTCAACACAATATAGAAGAACTTTTTGTATCACCTATAAGTCATATTAAAATACTTCTTTGATTTTGTATTTGATGAATACTTAGATGAATAATAGTATGATGACTTGTTTTTATAGTAGCAATTTTTATGACAAAAATAAATGTAGAAAATATATTTTTAATATTTTTATTTCTATTTTTAAGTTCAACACTTTTTTCATTACTTTGAGTATTTAATGCAATATTTGCAAAAAGTTTTGATGATATATCTATAATTCCATCATTTATAATTACACCATTGATTTATTTATGATGAGTTTTTTATTCTACAAATTTACTATCACCTTTTTGGCAAAACTTAAGTCAATTAAACCCTATATTATATATGGTAAATTGAATAAGATACTGATTCATATGAATAAGTGATGTAAAAATAAATATAGCCATAATGATTTTGGTTATATTTATAAGTATATTTACTTTTTTAAACTTATATCTATTAAAAAAATGATATTGAGTAAAAAATTAAAAAAACTAGCATTAAGCTAGTTTTTTATTTTTTAACATCTTTAGTTTTACCTCTTCATTTATATTCTATAACAATTGGAGTACCAAAAAATCAAAAATTATCTCTAATTCTATTTTCAAGATATCTTTTATATGAAAAATGAAAATGTTCAGGATTATTTACTGTAAGTGCAAATTTAGGTGGATTTACATCTACTTGTGAAGTATAATATATTTTTGGATTATGAGATTTTCTAGTTCATGTTGGTGGATGTTTTAAAACAACTTGTTCCATAAAATTATTTAATACTCAAGTTTTAACTCTTTTAAATCTTTCATTTTTTATATTTAATGCATTTTCAAGAATTTCTTCAAGTCTTTTTTCTTTTACTGCAGAAGTAAATACAACTGACACCCAAGGTAGAAATTCTATTTTTGATTTAAGATATTCTATATATCTATTCATAATTGAATCTTTATCAATACCTGGTTTTTCAAGTACCTTATCCCATTTATTTACAACTATTATAAGTCATTTATTTTCTTCTAATACTCTAGAAATAACTGCTAAATCTTGGTGTACAATACCATCAAAACCATCCATAACAACAGCAATAACATCTGCTCTAGTTATAGCTCTTTCAGTTCTCATAACTGACCAATCTTCTACATTACCTACTCAAACTTTACTAAGTCTTCTAATTCAAGCTGTATCAATTAATACAAAATTAGTATCATTAAACTTAAATTTAGTATCAATTGAATCTCTAGTTGTACCAGCCATATCTTTTACCATAACTCTATTTTCTCAAACAATAGCATTTACAAGACTAGATTTACCTACATTTGGTCTACCAATTAATGCAAGTTTTACATATGAATCATCAACTTCTTCATCTTTAAAATTTAAACCTTTACTTTTTAAAAAATCAGCAACAAATTTTTTTATATCTCTTATTCAATCATTATGTGAAACTGAAATAGGAAAAAATTCTAATCAATTTGCAAATCATGCAAGTGAATATGCTTCTAATTTTTTTTGTTCATTATCTGCTTTATTTGCAACTACTATAAAGTTTTTTACTTTTAATTCCCTAATAATTTTTAAAACTTGTTCATCTAATTCAGTAATTCTATCATATTCAATAAGCCAAATTAATAAATCACTATCTTTAATAGCTTTTTTTGTTCTATCTGCAATATCTTTAGATATTTCGTCATTTTTATCCATCAAGTCTAATCAACCTGAATCTGATAATATATAAACAAGATCATTTTCTGCATCTCTATATTCAAACTCACTGATATCTCTAGTAGTACCTGATTCATCGTGAACTATAGCTATTTTATGACCAGTATACATATTAAAAAAACTTGATTTTCATACATTTGGTCTACCTATAATTGTAACATTTCCTAACATTTTTTTTGATTTTAGATAATATTTTTTATAACTAGTCAAGTATATTAATTTTTTGTAAATTACAAGTTTAAATTATCCTATATAATCATTTTTTTTAAAAAGTAGCATTTTTTTTGATTTTTATTTTTTTTTATGATAAAGTTATACATATGTAACAAATTTAAAAATAAAAAAACAATTATGAATGCTACTCCTAACTTAAATAATTGATTAGTAAATATAGATGCAATCGCTCTAGAAACTAAAAAATTGGAAGCAAAAAAAGAAATATTACAAAATATTCAAGATTTTGCTTTACTTTTTCAAAGAATTCAAGAAGCCTCTAATATGGATGAATTTAATAGAATAGTATCAGAAGATTCTGAAGCTACTAATGACAGTGTTTTTAATGAAGCACCTAAAACAACAAAAGCTGCTAATGAACCATCATTTAAAATTCCTGAACCAGTTAATATAACTCTAGAAGATGACACTATGAATGATATAGAAAATTCTACTCCTATAAGTGAGGGGGAAGATGAAACTGAAACTAAAACTGAAGAAACAATAGAAAATGAAGAAAAAGTTGCACCAACAAAATATGATGACAATTTCCCAATACCTCCAAAAATAAAACTTAATTTAGGTTGATTTGGTAAAGCTGCAAATAGTTGAAATGATGATGAAGAACAAAAAGCTGCATAATAAAAAACCTCCCCTAAGGGGAGGTTTTTTTCTTATTCTAATTCTTCTTTTATTTCAATATGTAATTCATCAAGTTGTTCTTGGTCAATTACGCTTGGAGCATTCATCATCAAATCTTGAGCTTTTCATGATTTAGGGAAAGCATAAACTTCTCTAATATTGTTTTCATCTTTTAAGATCATCATAAATCTATCCATACCTATAGCAAATCATCCATGAGGAGGAACTCAGTATTGAAATGCTTCATACATAGCACCAAATTTATCCATAACTTCTTGTTTTTTTCTACCTACCATTTCAAATGCTTTTACAAGAGAATCAACATCGTGATTTCTTATAGAACCTGAAAGTATTTCAAAACCATTACAAGCTAAATCATATTGAACTGATTGTATTGATAATAAATCATCATTATTAAATGCTTCAATACCACCTTTTGGCATAGAAAATGGATTATGAGCAAAATCTATTTTACCATTTATATCACTTTCTTCAAACATTGGAAAATCAGTTACCCAACAAAATGAAAGAGTATTTTTATCTGCTAATTCAAATTTATCTCTCAATGCAAGTCTTACAACATTTAATATTTTTACAGCTTTTATATATTCATCAGCTGAGAAAAATACTATATCACCATTTTTTGGTTGTAATCTAGCTTCCATTTCTTTAATTTCAGCTTCTCACATAAATTTCAAAATTGGAGATTTTTTTCCTCCTTCCTCATTATCATCATAGATAATATAAGCAAGTCATTTTGCTCCTGCTTTTTGAGCAACTTTTGTTAAATCATCTATTTCACTTCTAGACATAGATTTACCTTCCAATTTAATAGATTTGATAACTCAACCAGTAGTTGCAACAGATTTAAAAACACTAAATTCACTCTCAGTAAATATATCTGTTAAATCAACAAATTTTAGTCCAAATCTCAAGTCTGGTTTGTCAGTTCCATAGTTTTCCATAGATTCTTCATAACTCATGCTATAGAATTTATTATCCATAACAATTTTTGGAGAAAGTGCAGCAACTACATCTTTTATATATCATTCAACAACTGCAAAAATATCTGCTTGTTCAACAAAACTCATTTCACAATCTATTTGATAAAATTCACACGCATGTCTATCTGCTCTAGGATCTTCATCTCTAAAACAAGGTGCAATTTGAAAATATTTATCAATTCATCCAACCATTAAAAGTTGTTTGTATTGTTGTGGTGCTTGAGGAAGAGCATAAAATTTACCTGGATGTAATCTAGAAGGGATAACAAAATCTCTAGCTCCTTCTGGACTTGAAACAGTAAAAATAGGAGTTTGTACATCTAAAAATTCATGAGATGTAAACCAATTTCTAGTATAATTTAAAAATTTTGATCTAAATTCTACATTTTCTAAAGCTTTTCTTCTTCTTAAATCTATATATCTATGTTTGTATCTTACTTCTTCATTTGCAAGTTCTCAGTGGTCATCTAATTCAAAAGGAGGAGTTTTAGATTTAGATAATAAAACAGTATTTTTTACTATTATTTCTATATCACCTGTTGTTAAATTTGGATTATTTTGACCTTCTGGTCTACTTCTAACTATTCATTCAATTTGAATTACATATTCACTTCTATAATCTGAAGCATTAGCATGAGAAGTAGCATCATCTTCTGGATCAAAAACTACTTGAGTTAAACCATATCTATCTCTTAAATCGATAAATATTATACCTCAATGATCTCTTCTATTACTTACCCAACCAGATAATTTAACTGTTTCTCAAACATTTTTTAAGTTTAATTCACTACATTTATGAGTTCTTAACATATTATTTAAAATAATTAATTAAAATAAAAAAAAGCACAAAAATATAAAATATATCTTCGTACTTTCGGTTCAAAAATATTTTGAAAGGTGCCACCGAATAGTTATTCTTAATTTGATATTATTTTAACGCAGTATTACGACTTCGCGAGGTTCTACTAAGATAAATCTTTTCTTCCTCGGGCTTGCAGTTGTTTTCTGCTCAAACGCCTATGAATGTATTATAATTTTATTAAAAAAAAATGCAAGAGTATTTTAAAAAATATTTTTATATTATGGCAAGTTATTTTTTTTGAAACTTGTGCTAAAATATAGTAAAATAAATTTATATTTAATATTAATAATAATTCCTATATGACTAACTTGTTTTACGAAATATTTAACAAAAAGGTAGAGTTAACTCCTGATGTTTTGAATAAATTTATAAATGAAGCTGAAAAATTATTTAATAAATTTAAAGTAGATAATGATATAGATAATTTAAGAGTTTTAAAAAATAAAATTGAACACTTACTTGAAGATAAAGTAAAAAACTTAACTCAAAAAGAAAAAAAAGAATATATAGAAATCAATGATTTTTTAGATAAAATTGATGATTATTTAGAAGAATTAGTAAAATCATCAGAAAAAAAAGAACTTATTGATGTAGTTGCTGAACTTGAAAAATCATATAAAAAATGTGATGATATAAAAGAAGAAGATAAACATAAATATAGAAAATATTGTGTAAAAAAATCTACTGTTGAATATGAAAAAGAAATTATTGAATTACAAGTTGAATTATTAAAACTTCAAAAACATATAAAAGAAACTGGTCAAAAATTACTTATTATATTTGAATGAAGAGATGCAGCTTGAAAATGAGGTACAATTAAAAGATTTAATGAATTTCTAAATCCTAGATGAGCTAGAATTACAGCACTTGAAAAACCAAGCGAAATAGAAAAAACTCAATGGTATTTTCAAAGATACATACAACACTTACCTGCAGGATGAGAAATGGTATTTTTTGATAGATCATGGTATAATAGATGTTGAGTTGAACCAGTTATGTGATTTGTATCTAGAGAAAAATATGAACAATTTTTAGAAGATGTACCAAAATTTGAAAAAATGTTATCTGAATCTGGTATAAAAATAATTAAATTTTATTTTTCAGTTTCAAAAGATGAACAAAAAGCTAGATTTGATTCAAGAGAATTTAATCCATTAAAACAATATAAATTATCACCAATTGATCAATTTTCTCAACAATTATGGGATAAATACTCATTGGCAGAATATCATAATTTTAAAAATACTCATCACAAAGATGCTCCTTGGACTGTAATTAATAGTGATGATAAGAAAAAAGCTAGATTAAATGCAATTAAATATGTATTAAATCAATATGATTATCCTGAAAAAATTGATAAGAAAAAATTGAAATTAGATAAAGATATAGTTCATGATGGAAAAGCAAAAGTAAAAATGCTTGAAAAAGAAATAGATGTAAAAGAAGATTTATTCGAATAAAAAAAGAAGCCGTAGGCTTCTTTTTTTATTATTTAAAATGAAAATACATCAACTATTTTTCAATTTACCATTATATTATCATCTTCTGACAATATAATTGGTTTATGATAACTATCATTTGATTCTGGTAATAAATAAATCAAATCTCAATCTTTTTTATATTTTTTTAAAGTAGCTGATCAGTTAACTAAAAATAAAAATGCATCAGTATTATTTAAATATGTTTCATCTTTTTTAATTAATACATAACTTCAATTTTCAATTAATTTTCATTTAATTTCAAAATTATTCATAGAAGTACCTTCTACTTTTAAAATGAAATAATTTTTTTCATCTCAGCTAATAATTTTTTTAGAAATAGGTAAAACTCAATACCCTGCTTCAACAGCATCAACAAGAGGAGTACCAGCATTAGCATATCATAAAATAGGTATATTCATAGTTGTTTGAAAACCTATACTATTTCATAAATTTATAGATCTATATCATCTACCTCTAGTTAAAAATCATTTTTTTTCTAAGGCTTCTAAATATTGAACTACTCATCTTTTTGATTTTTGATTTAATAAAATAGTAAGTTCCTCAATAGTTGGAGACTTAGCATTTTCTCAGATATATTTAGTGATTATATCTAAAACGTATTGTTGTTTTTCTGTTAGCATATTTTTATACTAAAAAATAATATATACTGAGTATATACTTGGTATCAATAATGTCAAATTATTTTTTAATAAAAAAAACTAAAATTTAAATTTTAGTTTCTTCTTGTTTTTTTTCCAAAATTTCGCTTACATGATTTTTTGTTTCATTTTTTAATACTTTTTCTTCATTTTTTAATATATCCTTTATATGTATTCTAATATCATTTATTTTATGTCTAATTATATGTTTATTATGTAAATTCATGAAAAGATATACTATTGATTTTCTCATTTTAATTACATGTTTTATTTTATTTGGAGAAACTATTAATAAAATTCAAACTATAAGTATAAATAAACCAACAAAAAGTGAACCTGGGAAAATAGGTAAAACAATAGGAAAAACAGAAATAACAATAAAAAAAATACCAAAAAATAATCTAATAAATAATGGAAATTTTAGTGCAAATCTAAGTGATTTAAGTATCTTGTACTCCATAAAAATAGCTTAAAATAAGTCAAAAACAATATATTATATGATATTTTAATTTTGTAAAAATACAAGTGAAAAGTAATTATTTAATAATTATTTGATTTAAAACTATTAATTGTTAATATTCTGCAATATTTTATAAATTAATATTTTTGTAGAGATGAAAATATGGATTTTGGACAATGACAGAAATAGAAATGCTCATTGAGTAAAAAGAATAATCGAGGAGGCTCAAAATAGAAAATTAAACTTAGATTATATTGCTATTGAAGACATAGAATTAATTATTGATTGATCTCTTGAAGAAAAATTATTTATCAAAAATGAACCTGCAAAACTTCCTGATATAGTAATTCCTAGAATGGATTCATCATATCAAATAAAATCAATAATAGATTTTTTAGAAAATGCATGAGTAAATATAATAAATTCAAACAAAGCTAGATTACTTGCTAATGATAAATTTTTATCATTACAAAAATTGGCTATAAATAGACTTCCTGTTCCAAAAACTATACTTTTAAAAGGTATGCCAAATATTAGTTTTATTGAGAAACAATTAAATTATCCTATCATACTTAAAAAACTTGATTGACACGCTTGAAAAGGGATAATAAAAGTAAAAGATAGTTGAGAATTAGAAGATATACTTGAAATGCTTGAAGAAAGTTTAGTTAAACTAAACAAAGTATTATTACTTCAAGAATATATTTGAGAAAAAGCAGGTCAAGATTTAAGAATATTTTTAGTAGGTTGAAGAGTTATTGCTTCAATGCTTAGAAAATGAAAAGATTGAGATTTTAAAGCAAATTTTTCATGAGGATGAAGTGTATACAAACACGAAGTAAATGAAAAAGAAGAAATATTAGCTATAGAAGCAACAAATTTAATAGGACTTGATATTTGTTGAGTTGATTTACTTTTTGATAAAGATAATTGATATAGAATTTGTGAAGTAAATGCATCTCCTGGTTTCAAATGACTTGAGGAAGCAACTGGTATAAATATAGCTGGAGAAATACTAAATTATATAGAAAACAGATACTTTATTAAATAATTAAAAAAATATGGGAAAAGATTATAACGATGTAGATTGGGATAACTGGTCTTATGATGAAAATGATAATTGAACTACTGCTGATTCTGAAGAAGAAATAGTAGTTAAAGATGCTCACTGAAATATATTAAAAGCCTGAGATAGTGTTATGGCTATAAAAGATTTACCTGTTAAATGAGGTCAAAATATAAAAAGATGAGATAAATTTACAAAAATAAAATTAACTGATGATCCAGAATTAATAGAATCTGGAAATATGGTTTTAAGAACTGAATTTTTTAAAAAAGCATAAAAAAAACTCCAAATTAATTTGGAGTTTTTTTTACCAATCTTTTTCTACTTTGTTTTCAATTAAACTATTATCATATATATTTTCATATACCCCATAATTTCCATCTCATTCATAAATTTTATTAAATGAATCATTATTTGAATTTTGCTCATTTTTTAACATTTCTTGATACTCTTTTATTTTTTCTTTTTGTTCTTTAGTTAATCATATTTCAGAATTACTAGAGTCATCTGTTTTATCTGAATTTTCAGTTTTTTTATTTGAAGAATTAGGTTCACTATTATCTTCTGTATTTTTTTCTAATTCTTTTATTTTTTCTAAAACAAATTCAAAATTATTTTTTGTTTCAGTATTAAAGTAAATTTTTAATGCATCATTATAAAATGAAGCAGAAGTGTTAAAATAATCTAAACTATTTTCAACATCTATTTCTCAAACTCTAAAATAACTATTTCATAAATTATGATTAACTTTAAAAAGTAAACTTTTAGAAGTTGTGTTTAAAATTGATTCATAATTTTTAATAGCAAGATTATAATTATGTGATTTATAATATAAATTTCATAAATTATAAATAGCTGATTCTGTTCAAGCTTTTTCAAAATTATTTTTTGATTTTTCTATATCATTTTTATCAAAATAATATTTTCAAAGTGAATTAAAATAAAAAGATTTTATATATCAAAAATTTGAAATTGAAATCAAAACCAAAAATAAAATTCATAATATTATTTTTTTAATCATATTTTTTTATTAAAAAAATAAAAATTATCTTCAAATAAATATAAAAATAAATATAAAAGAAAAAATATAAAACTAATAAAAGAAAAATAGCGTGATAAATCTTGTTTAGTTCAAATAAAATTTGTTTCTATGATTTTATTTTCTATTTCAAATAAATTATTTTTAAATTTATTTATATCAGAACTTTGTTCAAACTTAATATATTTTCAATCAAAAATATCAGATATATTTTTTAAATTATCTTCATTTAATTTACTAATTACATAATCACCTTTATATTTTTGATAGCTATATCTACCATAAACATCTTTTCATATTATTATTTTTCATCAAGATTGTGTTCAAATTCATGAAAATAAATAAACTATATTTTTATTGTTATTTAATTTTTTTAATTGTTTTGTATCTAAATCTACTTCTTCTCATCAATCACTTAAAAATATAAGTGCTTTAGAAGAATCTTCTGAAAATAATAATCTATTAATTCATAATTCCATTGCTTTAGAAAAATTTGATCATCATATCAATAAATTTCTATAATCTACACTATCCAAAACATCTAAAAATAAATCTTTATCAGTTGTTAGTGGTACACTTGAAACAGCATCTCAAGAAAAAATAACTAATCAATATCTATTATTTAGATTATTAATAATATAGTCTTTTATAGCATTTTTTGCAAAAGATAGTCTAGTAATATATCAGTTTTCATCTTTTATATCAGCTACATTCATTGATTTACTTACATCCAAAACAAAAACTACATCTATACCATAAGTTGAATTTGTAATTTTTTCATTTCAATATCTAATTCAAAAAATTGATAATAAAACAATAAAAAAAGACAATAATAAAAATATATTTTTTATATAAAAATATTTAAATTTAGCTAATTTTTTAAAAGTATTATTAATTATTAATTGTTTTTTATAATTTACATAAAAAAAATAAATAACTATTAAAAATAATAATAAAAAAATATTAACTCAAAAAATGTTAAAATTTGAAAAATACATTTTATAATTCTTTTTTATTTAGCATATAAATAGTAAAAGTAAACAATAAAAAGCTAAGTATATAAACAAAAATACTATATTGATTTGAATATAATTTATTTGTTTCCATTTCAATTTCTTGTTTTTCAAGTTTTTCTAAATATTTAAATATTTTTTCTAAACTTAAATTATCTTCTGCTCTAAAATATTCTCATGAAGTTATTTTTGAAATTTCTTTTAATAATTCATCATTTATTGCTGGGATATTTTGAGTTTGTTCAAATCAGTTTGAAAAATATTTAACTTCTCATCAAGATTTACTTCAAATTCAAATAGTATAAATAATAATACCCTTTTCTTTTGAATTTAAGGCAGCCAATTTAGGTTCAACTCATGAATTTGAATCTCAATCAGTAAGTAAAATAATTACTTTTTGTCTATCATTTTTATCATCAAATAATGTTTCTCACATCAAAATTGAATCTCAAACTGCCGTTCATGCTAGATTTATATTATCTTGATTAATTGTATCAGTTTGTAGATTTCAAACTATTTCCTTTAATATATTATAATCAAATGTAAGTGGAATGCTTGTGAATGGTTTTCATGCAAAAACTACTAATCAGATTCTGTTTGTTTTTTGTCATGAGATAAAATTAGTTATAACTTCTTTTGCTTTTTCTAATCTATTTGGTGATAAATCTCTAGCTTCCATACTAAAAGAGATATCCAAAACAAAAACTATATCAATTCAATTTTTATTTGTTTTTTGATTTATTAAAGCAATATTTGGGTTTGAAAATATAACTATATAAAACAAAAAAATTAATGATATAAATAAAGATTTAATAATAAATGTAGATGATTTTTTTTTATAAGTATCTTTTATATCATTAAAAAATGAAAACAAAAAATAACTCTTTTGTTTTTTATAAATAAAATATAAAATAAAAGGTAATAACAAAAGAAGTAAAAAATACTCTGGATTTAAAAATTCTATTTCAAAAAAATTCATTTTTTTTAATTAGAAATTATTTTCAATAAATTATCAAAAATTTCTTTTTTCTCATCTTGATCAAGAAATTGTTCCCTATATTCTTTAAAATATAAATCTTTTAAAAATGAAATATGGTCTTTTCTTAAATCAAGAGAAACAATTTCTTCCAAAGTAAGTTTAGAAAAATCTGTATATCATTTTTCTTGCTCTAAATAAAGTCTAAAAATATGGTTTATTTCTTTTAAAAAACTAATTGAATCTAAATAATAATACTTATCTTCAAAAATTCATAACATAGCTTTAAAATCAAGTATTTCATTTTCTTTTTGTTCTATAAAATCATTTTTAATTTTATTTTTTTTATTTTTTACAAAGACAAAAAAAGATATAAGTCATATAAAAACAATTAAAATAATAAATGTATTTATATATGAAAATCAATCTCATAGAAAAAAATCTTTTATGTCAAAAATATCTGTCATATTACCTGTTTAAACCATTAAAAAATAAAAATATTTCTTTAAAAACGTCATCTTTTGTATCTATATTTTTATAAAAAATATTATTTTTAGCTAAAATATTATTAAAATTATTTATCTTAGATAATCTATTTTTTTTATATTCTTTTATTTTTTCATTATCATTTAATGAAATATTTAAAAAATCATTGTTATATCAAAGAGATAAATCTAGATCTATATTAATTAAATTATTTTCAAAATTATCAAAAATATTTATATAATAAATCTCATTTTTTTTAGAAAGAATTTTTAAGTTATTATTTAAATCATCTTTTATCTCATCACTAATTATAAAAATAAGAGTATTTTTTGTATTAATTTTATTTAAATAATCAAAAGCTTTTAAGCTCCTATCTTCCTCTATTTCAGAAAAATTTTCTTCTTTGTTTAGCTCTCAAATCACACTAAAAATATTAAATGCTCACTTTTTATAAGGAATAAATATATTTTTTTTACCATCATATAATAAAGCTCAAATACTATCTCAACAAAAATTAGCACTTGATGATAGAGTAAAAAAAACTTCTTCTAAAACTTCCTTTTTTGTCTTATCAAAAAATCAAAAATTCATTTTTTTATTTATATCTATAACAAAAAGTATTTTTAAATCTCTTTCTTCTTCAAAAATTTTTGTATAAAGTTTTGTTGTTTTCCCTATAGTTTTCCAATTTATATTTTTTATTGGATCTCAAAAATTGTATTCTTTATGTTCAATAAAATCAATTCAATTTCAAACAAATTTACTTTTATACACTCAAAAAAAACTATTTCATAAAGACTTAGTAAGTTTAAAATCTAATAATTTAATTTTTTTATTTATATCCATTAAACAATATTTATTTTTTCAATAATATTTTTTATTATTTCTTTTTCTGTTTTTTCAGAAGCCATAGCTTCATAACTAAGTACAATTCTATGTGATAATACTAAAATCGCTATTTTTTTAATATCTTCTGGAATAACAAAAGATCTTTCATTCATAAGTGCAACAACTCTAGATGCATTTAAAAGTGATAATCATGCTCTTGGTGATGCTCAATAACTTATATAAGTTTCTAGTTCTCATATATTATATTTACTTGGATTTCTAGTTGCATCAATTATATTTGTAACATAATCATAAATACTTTCTGAAATAAATACTTTTTTAACTAAATCTTGAATTAAAAATATATCTTTTTTATCCATAATTTTGTTAAGATTTTCATTATCAGATCAAAGTATCTTTTTATACATTTCTTTTTCTTCATCATAACTTGGATAATCTACATTAACTTTTAACATAAATCTATCAAGTTGTGCCTCTGGTAATTTATATGTACCTGTTTGTTCTATTGGATTTTGAGTAGCTAAAACAATAAATGGTTTATCCAAAATAAAACTATCTTTTCAAATAGTCACTTGTTTTTCTGACATTGCTTCAAGTAGAGCAGATTGTACTTTTGAAGGTGCTCTATTTATTTCATCAGCTAAAATGAAATTATTAAAAATAGGTCATTTTTTAATATCAAAATCCATAGTTTTTGAATTGTATATTTCAGTACCTATTAAATCACTTGGTAACAAATCTGGTGTAAATTGAATTCTACTAAATCATAAATCAAGTGTTTTACTCAAAGTATCTATAGTAAGAGTTTTTGCAAGTCATGGAACTCCCTCAACTAAAATATGTCATTGTGCAAAAAATCATATAAGTAAACTATCTATCATTTCACTTTGTCATACTATTTTTTTTGCTATTTCATTTTTCAATTCTTTTATCTTATTTGAGGCATTTATTATGTCATTTTGAATATCTAAATTTTTAGTCATGTACAAAAATATTATAGAAAATAAATATCTATTTTTTATTATATAATTAAGTCTAAAAAAATTAAATCTTTTTTTTAAATAATACTCTTTTTTTTTGTAATAATTGGTGTTTTATAGTAAAATATAAATAATATAATTTAAATTTATATTTATGCTTATAAGCAGTTTCATAAAATCAATTCTTCACATAGAATGAAAAAAAATAAAAACAAAAAAAATAAAACTAGAAAAACCTAGAAATATTTTGGATGATACAAATAATAAATTATGAGTTACTTTAAATCTTATAATTATATTTCTTATACTTTTTTCAGTATGAGTTATAATTTTTGAATCAGTTTGAAACAATAAAACAATTTTTTTTAATGAGCTTTTTATCATTGATTGAATAATATCTTCTATATTTGCAACTGAATATTTTTATCGTTTATTTAATGCAAGAAAAAAAATAAGACATATGTTCAAAATAATGAATATAGTAGACTTATTAGCATTTTTACCATTTTTTCTACAAGTTTTATTTGAATGATTACTTGATTTAACAGTTTTAAAAGCACTGAGAATACTAAGAGTTTTTAGAATATTTAAATTACTTAGACATTTTAGAAGTATAGTTCATATAATCGCATGAGTAAAAAATTATAAAGCAGAATACCAAATATGATTTATATTGGTATCAATTATACTATTACTTGCTTCTGTTTTTATGTATTACATAGAATGAAGTGTAAACCCAGGGTTTAAATCTATTCCTGATACTCTATGGTGGGCAATAGTAACAATGGCAACAGTTTGATATTGAGATGTATATCCTATTACAACTCTTTGAAAAATTGTATGATCTCTAATAATTATTATATGACCAATGGTTATAGCTATGATTTCCTCTATTACAGTATTAGTATTTTTTGAAGTTGCTCAAAAAAATAAAATGGAAAAAGAAAGATATAAAGAAGCTTGTCCTAGATGTAATACAAAAGAAAATCTATATGATGCAAATTACTGTAAAATATGCTGAGAAAAATTAATTCATAAAGTAAAAAAAATAAAACCTATTTAAGGTTTTATTTTTTTGTTTTTAAGTATAATGAAAATAATATCCAATAATAAACTTAAAATGGCATTTTTAATATACATAATATCGTTTTTAGAATGATTTACTACACTATCAATAGAAATAATAGCAATTAGAAATTTCACACCAATAGTTTGAACAAATTCTATATCTACTTCTATTATATTATGAGTTATACTTTTAGCACTTTCATATGGTTATTATATATGAGGTAAAAACTCTAAAAATAAAGATAAAGACAATATAAAAAATAAAATAGTTTTTAATTTAGCTGTAGCTAGTGCATATTATTTTTTCTTTACATTTATTGTTGATATATACATACTAGAATTACTTATAGAAAAAACATGAAGTTATTTTTGGTCTATTTTAATATCATCATTTTTTCTATTTTTTATACCTGTATTTTTAGCAAGTCAAACAATACCTTTATTATCAGAGTTGTTAAAATGAGATAATACTTGAGAAAAAATATGAAAACTTCTTTTTTTCTCAACTATTGGTTCTTTTCTTTGATCAGTTGTAACTTCTACAATATTATTTTCATATATATGAGTAGAAAAATCAGCAAGTATAAACTCAATAATACTATCATTTATTGCAATAATATTATCATTAATAAATTTTAAAAAAATAAATTTTTCAATTATTTTAGCAATGATAGTTCTAAGTTTCTCTTGTACATTTGTATTTGCTAAAGAAGTATTAAAATCAAGTATCTTATTTAAAGAAGCAAATTCTTATCATAATATAATAGTATTTAATGATGAAAATAACAGAAGAATTCTACTTCAAAATATGTGATATGCATCAGGAATTGATTTAAATACAAATGAAAGTTTTTTTAAATATATAATCGAAATTAAAAAGAATTTAATAAAAGAAAAATACGAAAATATAGCTATTATATGAGCTGCGTGATTTACACTTCCAAATGAATTATCAAAAGAAAATTTTGTAAAAAATATAGATGTAGTAGATGTAGATAGTAGTTTAAAAGAAATAGCTGAAAATTATTTTTTAAAGAAAGACTTAAGTGAAAAAATAAATTTTATAGTTACACCTTCTAGATTTTTTATAACAGATTCCTTAAAACAAAATAAAAAATATGATGCAATAGTTATAGATGTATATGTATGAAATAGTTTATCTGCTCAAAATTTAACTTTAGAATTTTTCGAATGACTAAGAAAATTGTCAGATAATATATATATAAATATGATTACGGATAATAAGTTAGATAGTGATTTCTCACTAAAATTATTAAATACTATGGAAAAAGCATTTTCTGAAGTTTATTATAAAGATGTAAATCAATATTCTGCTGAAACAATAAAAACAAATTTTGTAATGACAAATAAAAAGATAGATTGATATAAAAAATATATTAAACAAAATGATTTATGAATATATACTGATGATAAAAACTCTATAGAAATCGATTTATTTAAAAATAAATAAAAAAAGAAACTTTTGAAAGTTTCTTTTTTTATATTTTTACATCTATAACTACAAAATCACTGTCTGTTTTAGAAATAAAATTGTAAGATCAACCTGCAGTATATCTTATTTGATCTCATGCTTTTAATATTTCTCAATCAATTTCTATTTCTCACTTATTTACATATAAAAATAATCATCTTCTTTTTTTGATTTGATAATCAAAACTATGTCATTTTTCAAACAATCATCTGTATACATTTACATCACTATCAAGATATCAGATAGTATCATCTTTATTATTTGAAGCAAGTAAATTTAATTTATTTTTAACTAAATATACTTTAAAATCTCTATAGTTAGGTTTATTACCTAAATGAAGTGGTGTAAACCATATTTGAAAAAGATGAGTTTCATCATTACTTAGATTTTCTTCACTATGTAAAACTCAAGTTCAAGCAGACATTGTTTGAATATCTCAAGATTTAATTGTTTTTTTATTTCATAAATTATCCCCATGAGTAATTTCACCATCCAAAAGAATAGTTAAAATTTCCATATTTGAATGTGGATGTAAATCAAATCATGAAGCTCAAGCTATATAATCGTCATTGAAAACTCTCATATTTCAAAATCACATATTTTCTGTATCAAAGTACTCTGCAAAAGAAAAAATATGGCGAGATCTAAGCCAGCCATGATTTGCTTCATATACAAAATTACTTTTTATTATTTTATTTTTCATACTTTTTTTTATAAGTTTTGTCACTATAAAAAGTATAGCTAAAAACTAAGAAATAGCAAGTATAAAATATTTTAAGGGATTTATAAAATGCAATTTATTATATAATTTCTAAGTTATATGAAGTTAAATTTTTTGTTTGATATATATTTCAATCACTTCAAATTAAAAATCAATCTATATTTTGATCTTGTAAAAAAACAAGAGATTTTTCTATTCACATAGCGATACATGCTGTTGCATATGAATCAGAAATATAACAATTATCAGAAACAAGAGTTATACTAATTATTTCATTATTGTTAGTATTTGTTTCTGGAGTTAATATATGATGATATTTTTCATTTGATAACTCCCATTTTCTTTTGTAAGTACCAGATGTAGAAATAGACTTATTTTTTATTTCCAAAGTTGCAAAAATCTCATTATTATTAAATGGACTATCTATTCAAACTACAGGAGTTTTTCAAGATGAATTATTTCAATATAAATAAATATCTCCTCATGCATTTACTATAAAATCTGTATATCATTTTGATTTTAAAAAATCTGATACCAAATCCACTCAATATCATTTTACAATTCAACCTAAATCCAAGTTCTGATTTTCTTTTAATGTCAAAAAATTTCAAATAACAGAAACTTTATCTAAATCTAGATTTATTTTTTCATCTATTTTTTCAAAAATTCATTTTCAAAAATCTTGTGAATATCAAATATTTTTTAAGTTAACTAAAGGATTAAAATAATGTTTAGTTATATTATAAATATCATATGCTTTTTTAAAAACATCTATAAATCTATCACTTACTTCCAAAGTTTTTTCTTTGTTTAGTAAAGATAAATCAGAAGTTTTTAAAAATCTAGAAAACTCTTGTTCAAGAGAATAAAATAATGAAAATGCATCATAAATATCTTGAAGTGGATTATTATTTGAAATAACTGATATTTCTATATCAGTTCACATCAAAAATTTTGTTTTTGTGTATTTCATATTTAATTAAAATATTATTTTAAATTCTGTTTTTTCTCATAATGTACTATTTACTTCTATTTTATAATAGAGTAAATCTGCTATTTTCTTAGATATATTAAGACCTATTCAATATCATTTTATTGAAATGTTTTCCCTATAAAAATTATCAAATATTTTATTTATATTTTTTTTATCAATTCAAATTCAAGTATCACTTATTAATATGTAATTTTTATTTATATTAATATCAATTTTTCACTCATTTTTATTGTATTTAAAAGCATTATCTAATATATTTCAAATCAAAATATCAATTAATTTTTTATTTGTTTTAAAATTAAATTTTTCACTAGATACATTTACTAATATTTTTTTATCTTTATATATATCTTGATAATAATTTACTTTTTCATCTATTATATTTTCTAAAATAACATTATCTTTTTTTATAACTCATTTAGTATTTTCTATTTTTGAAATAAATAAAAATGTTTCTAAAAGTATATTCAAACTATTTAATTGTTCCTCAATTTTAGAAAATTTTGTCTTATTTTTTTCTCAAATACTAAGAAATTCTAATTCACTTGAAATAATCATCAAAGGAGTTTTAAATTCATGAGCAACAGAAGAATTAAATTGTTTTAAACTTTTTGTATTTTTATCTATTATTTCTAAAAATTTATTTATAGAAGATATTATAGTATTGATTTCATCATCTTCAGGTATATCCAAATTTATTTTTTTAATATTATTTAAATCTATACGTTGTAATCTATCTGATACTACAAATATATCTTTTAATGCATATCTAATAAACAAAAATTTAGAAATAAAATATGATAAAATAGTTGCCAAAATAAGCAATAAAAATCATATTTTCATCAATCTAAATTGATTAATTAGATATGGACTTATATCATCAGAAACAAAAATTGGACCAAATTTAGTTTCTTTTCTTAAAAAAAGTAAATATGTATTTTCTTTTGTTTCATAGATATTTAAAAATACTTTTCTATATTTCAATTTATCTACTAAATCTCACATAAATCATCACATATCATCTAATTCTTCAACTAGTTCATCCTTTTGTTCAGTTGGTTTTTTATCTTCTAATATTTCAGTATATTCAGAATCTATTTTTTCTAATAATTCACTTTTTTCCTTATTATACCATCAAAAAAAAGTAAATATAAATAATAATATTAATATAAATGATATTATAAAAAATGTAAAAATAGAAAATATTATAGATATTCTCGTTGATGTTTTATATTTCATTGTTATTAATTATAGAATAACCAAATCATTTTATAGTCTTTATTGTATTTTTTCAAAGCTTACTTCTAAGTGAGTATATATTTACATCTAATTTATTATCTGCAGTAAATAAATCTATATCTCACCATATTTCGCTTATTATATCTCCCCTAGAAATAGTTTTTTTATTAAAAATCAGCTCAAAAATCTGAAATTCTTTTAATTTAAGAGTTACTATTTGTCATCATTTTTTAATTGATTTATTTGAAAAATCTATTTCTAGATCTCAAAGTATAATTTTTTCATTTAAGTAAAGTCTCTTCAAAATAGAGTTAATTCTAGCTTGTAATTCTCTAATCTTAAATGGCTTTACTATATAATCATCAGCTCCAGACTCTAATCACAATATTTTATCATCATCATCTCAAAGTGCAGTCATCATAATTATAGGTACTTCACTTTTTAACCTTATTCTTTTACAAAGAGTAATTCCATCTATTTTTGGTAAGTTTATATCTAGTAAAACCATATCAAATTTAGAAACTAAAAATTGTTTGATAGCATCTTCTCAATCATATGATTGAATTATTTCATAATTTGAATTTTCACTTAATAAAACCTTCTTAATATTATCTGAAATATCTAAATTATCTTCTACTAGTAATATTTTCATAATATGTAGTTAATATTATTTTGATATAAATATACTCAAAAATAGAAAAAGTTAAAGAAATAAGTTTCTTTAACTAGCCTTAGTTTTTGTAGTTGTTTTTGCTTTAGCTGCTGCTTGTGCATCTGCTTTTGCTTTAGCTGCTGCAGCATCTTGCGCTGCTTTTGCTTTTGCAGCTGCTGCGTCTTGTGCCGCTTTTGTTGCCGCTGCTTGTGCTGCTATTTTTGCTTTTGCAGCTGCCGCATCTTGCGCTGCTTTTGTTGCCGCTGCTTGTGCTGCTATTTTTGCTTTTGCAGCTGCCGCATCTTGTGCTGCTTTTGTTGCCGCTGCTTGTGCTGCTATATCTTTTTCCTTTTCTGCTACTATTTTTAAATTAGTATTTATATCGTCAATATAAACCAAAATTTGTGACTCTATGTTTAAATTAACTTCTTTTAATAACAATAATTTTTTTTCATATTTTTCTAATAATACTTGATCTTTTGTACTTAAAATTGTTGTATTTAAAATTGATATTTTTTTATCTATAGATACTCAAATAGATCTAAATAAATTTAATTTTTTTAAATCTGTATAATTTGTTTTATCTATTTTTGTAGCAAAATTTGTAAGTAATTTTTTAATTTTAGCCTTTTCTGAATCATTTATGGTAATTATATTTGGAGTTTTTACAACTTCCACTTTTTTAATTGGTTCAACAATTTTAGTAATTACTGGTTCAACAATTGCATTAGCTACAGGTTTAACTGTATTACATACTTCTACTGGTTCAATTATATTTGATCAAGATGCAGTTGTTACTGAATCATAAATTATACTACATCAAGATGAAGTAGTTTTTGTTGTAGGAATTTTTTGTAACTTATATTTTTTATTATCATTATCATCATCATCATCATCGTCTTCATCGTCATCATCATCTTTATATCTTTCTTTACTTTTTCTATTAGAAGACTTTTCGTCATCGTCATCATCATCATCGTCATCATCTGCATAAGTTTTATTAATCAACGATAAATCTATTTTTTTTACAATCCAAAAAGAATTTATATCATTATTTTGTAAAGATATAAATCATGCAAATGAAATTGCACTTATAAAAAATATACTTCATATAACTATTACTTTTGTAATTGATTTTTTAATCTTCATATTTATAAAATTAAATAATATTTTAATAATTGAAGTATAAATATTGATTCTGAATTAAATCTGAATTAATTTATAATTACTTTAAAAAATCAATTTTCTATTTTTATATTAATTTTTAAGTTATGAATTTTTATTATTTTTTTTACTATAGATAATCAAAGTCCATATCAAATTGTATTTCTTGAATTATCTGCTTGAAAAAATGTATCATATAATTTTTCAATATCATTATTATTAATTTTTAAATCAGTATGATTTTCTATAGTAAAAATATTTTTATCTAAAAAAATCTTAATTTTTTTATTACCAATGTTATATTTAATTGAATTATCAATCAAATTTTTAAACATTCTATCAATTAAAACCTCATTTCAGTATAATATATAATCATTTTTTATTTCTATATCCAATATATCAGTCTTATATTTGTTTATAATTTCAGAAAATGAAATTTTTTCTTTTTTTATTAAAACATTTTTTTCACTCAAAAATAGTAATCAATCAATTATATCTTTCATAGTATTCACCTCTTCCTTACTAGAATTAATATATTCTTTATCAAAATTTATTTCAAGTAACTCTAAATTTGTTTTTATAATTGATAATGGAGTTTTTAATTCATGTGCTAAATTATGATTATAGTTTTTAAGTTCTTCATTATGCTCTTCTATTGGTTTTATAGTTATTTTAGCTAAAAAATAAGAAACAAAATAAATAATTATAGCCAATATAATAAAAATAAGATACTTATTATTAGCATTTTTTCACATCATTTGATATCAATTTCATGATGATATAAAGTGATTATAATATGGTAAAATTGTACTTAAAAAAAATGCAAAAAATAATAATATAATTGATATTTTTATTGCTAGTTTATGTTCTTTTGATAAATTCATATTATTAATAATTATTCTATAATATAACCTACTCATCTAATCGTTTTTATAAATGTTTTTCAAATTTTTTTTCTTATAACAGAGATATGAGCTTCAAGAGTTACAGATGATAAATTAAGATTTTCTTCTTGTTCTCACCAAACATGCTCAAGTATTTGATTTTTTGATTTTGGATATCATTTATTTACAGATAAAAATTCTATTATTAAATATTCTTTATTTGATAAATCTATTTCTTTTCAAGATAAAAATACTTTATGTTTTGATAAGTTTATCTCAAATTTTCATACAGTTATTTTATCATTTACTTCTTTATCTTTTCTTTTTAAAATAGCATTTATTCTAATTTCTAACTCTTTTAATTCAAACGGTTTAGTTATATAATCATCAACTCCTAAATTGAAAATTTCTACTTTATCTTCAAGCATACTATTTGAAGTTAATGCAATAATAGGAATACTTATATTTAATTTTTTAAGATTAATTATAAAATCTTTTCAATTCATAATTGGCATATTTATATCCAAAATAATAATATCATAATGATTTAGTCTTACTTTATCCAGAGCCTCTAATCAATTTATAGCTATTTCTGGAACAAATCATACAATTTTTAGATATTTAGATATATTTTCTCTTATTTTTGGGTGATCTTCTATTATTAATATTTTCATAAAATTTAATAAAAAGTTATTATACATTTAGTATAATAACTTTTAAGTTTAAGAGAAGTTTAAATTATTCACTTATTTTTTCAAAAGCTAAATCTCTCAAAACTGAAAGTATAGCATTATAATTTTGTTTTGTTGAAGTAGTATAATTTTTAGTTTGTATTTCTTTAGATAATAAATCAATTTTTGATACCAAATTAGTTAATTCTGCATTATTCATTTTTGAAAGTGTTTTACTATATTTTGTTTCTATAGTATTTTTGTATTTATTTTTAAGAGAATTAAAATTTGAATTATTAGCTCAATTTACTCAATTATTTTTTCACATTCATTGTCCATTTCATTGTGATTGTCATTGATTTTGATTAGCTTCTTCTTTTGCACAATTTTCTTTTATAGAATTACTAGATGCTTGAAGTGGTAGAGTAACTCATTCTGATTCCAATTTTTCTGCCATTTTATACTTAAGAGTACCTCATTTTGTATTTACTTCAAGAGAAGTTAAGTATTCACTATAATCTATAGTAGTAGTTAATCCATTATTATTTATTGCACTTAAAAATCATCTTAAATGATTATATGATGCTCAACCAATATTTGTAAAAATTATTTTAAAATCTGTGTTATCTGTAGTTTTAATAGTTTCTGCTATATCTTCTATATCAAGCATTTCAATTTTTACTCATACTTCAAGTGCTTTTAATAAACTAATAGATCCTTCAGCTTTTAAAGCATCAAATTCATCACTTAATTCACCGTATCAAGTTGGTACTTCTAAACCATATCTATCAAGTAAAGATTTAACTGCAGTTTTATGTTCTGCTTCTGAATCAGCTATATTTTTAAAAGTTTGTACTCCATATAATTCATAAAAATACATATACATATCATGAGCTAAAGATTCTTCACTATAACCATAATAAAGCATTTCTTTTTCTGCTTCACTTAATTCTTGAGTTTCTACTCATACAAGTAAATCAGATGGATTATGTGCTGATTTAGATTGAGAGTTTTGCATACTTCAATTTCACATATGTTGTCAATTTCAATTTCACATACCATTTCAATTCATTGCATATGAATAATTTAATCAAATTACTAATGAAGTTATTGTAGCAACAGCTAACAATATATTTGTTTTTTTCATATATAAATATTTAAAAATTAAATTAAATCTCGTTTGAGATATGCACATAATAACTTTTAAGTTTAAGTTAACTTTAAATTTTGATTTTTTATTTAAACAAAATATAATAAATTGAAAATATTAGCTTAAAATACATTAAAATGAAACATACAATACTAAAAACACTAGACGATTTATTTATAACTTATGAAAATTTTGAACATGAAGCTGTTTTCACATGTGATGATGCAAAATGAGTAATAGTTCCAGGAAAAAGAGTAAAATCTCTACTTATAAGAAATAAAAATAAAACAAAATTTTATATGATTGTTTTATGAGATGAAAAGATGCTTGATGCAAATGCACTTAGAAAAAAACTCTGAGAAGCAAAAATAAGCTTTACAGATAGCGATACATTGTACTCTTTAATTTGAGTAAGACCTGGTCATGTAAGCCCTTTTGCACTTATTAAAAATACTGAAAAAAATATAAAAGTTATCTTTGATTCTTGCTTAAAAGATATAATGGTATGATTTCATCCATGACAAAATGATAATACAACTGTTTTAAATATGTCTTGAGTTGAAAAATACTTAGATTTCTTAGGTTTTGAATATGAATATTTAGAAGTATAGATTTTTTGTAAATAGTTTATTTATATGATAAAATAAATAAAAATATATTATTTACAAATACTATTATGAATACAATTCATAAAAAATCAGTTGACTCTCATAGACAAAGACCTAACTCCTTACATAAAATGGGGCTTTCTAGAGATACTCAAAATGCTATAGCAGAGACAAAATGATGAGTTGAAACTACAGTTTCATTGGATAAAAATGAGACTTCTTTAAAAAGAAAAAAAGAACAAGCTATAAATATAGAATTTTGGAAGCATGTTATAAGAGATAATGAATTAATGAAAAAATATTTAACACTAAATGAAACTTATAATGATAAAAATATAGTTTTAAAATCTGTTTTCATAAATATAGCATCACTAAAAAATTCTTGAATTGAACCAAAAGAAAAAGTAATAAAAACTATATTTAAAGTTTTAGAAACACAAGATTTAGCATGATATAGGAAATATATATTTAAAATATTTTCAAAAGAAAAAGAAAATTTAGAAAAAAGATGATTTACAGAAGAAATAAACAATACTATGTTTGAACTTGCAAAATTATTTGAACAATTATTTATAAATGAAGCTTAATATTTAAATCAAAAAAATGAACCCAAAAGAAAATTTAGAACAAAATCAATGATTTCCAAAACTTGAATTACTACCAGAGTTCAGGGAAATTACTAGTTTAACAAAAGATGCTATAACAGTAGCAACAAATGATGAAAAACCAAAAGAATCTCCAGTTAATTTCAAAGATTTTGAACTAGATTGGTCTAATTGAGAAGCAGAAGAAACTGAAGAACAAAAAGCACAAAGAGAATTAGAATTTAAAGTAAATAATAAAATAATTGAAATATTTGAAAAAAATGAATTTTTTAAAGATAAATACAACAAAATAATATCTAGATATATTGATAACTCTCTTTTATTAAAAATTATTTTTATAAATATATCTGCAATACAAGATTCTAATTTAGAATCAAAAGATAGATTTGTAAGAGATATATTTTTATACCTAGAAACTGAAAACTTACCTTGATACAAAGATTATTTAGATAAATTATTTTGAAATAGAGAAAACAGAGAAAATAGAACTGGATTTCCAAAAGAAATATACACTTCTATGTTTGCATTAAAAGATTTATTTGAAAAGATATTTATACAAAAAATAGATACACCAGTTGAAGCGAGTAAAGATATTTGGACTCAAGTTTGAGGATGAAGAATAAGATAAAAAAAAGAATACATAAAATGTATTCTTTTTTTATTCTAAATTCATAAATTTATCAATCAACTCTAGATCTTTGTAGTATTTTTTTTCAAATATATTATCATCTATAAATACATCATTTATAACAAAATCATTTATCAAAATTCATGAAGAACTATCAGTTAATTTCAATGATGAAGTTATATCTAAACTTCTATCTCAAAAATTGAAATTCAATTTATTTTCTTCATTTTCATCCCAAATAAAATCTCTTAAAAACCAATCTGATGTGAAATTATTATCATTATAATATTCTCTTTTATATTTATCTTCATGTTTTATTGGAGCTATTTCAGAAAAGTTTTTTATGATATAATCAATATAATAATTTCTCTTTGCATCAAATAATTCTTCTAAACTAGGATTACAAATAAAATTATTTTGTGATTGATTAAAAAATACTTCATTAAATCTACAATCAGCATTTAAAAAATTGCTGTATTTTTCAAATTCATTACTTGTAAAAGCATTTTCAAAATAAAAATAATAGTTTCTAAGAGTTAATTTAACTCAAGTTGGAACATATATAACAAATTCTCTAGATATAGGTGCAAAAGGCACTTTTTTAGCATAAATTTGATTGTTTGAAAAACTAAGTTTTATATTGTTATCCAAATTTGATAATGAAATAGGAGAAAAAGAATCTGTATATTTTTTAAATATATCTTCATTTCAAACAACTGTATTTTTTACTTCCAGTTTCAATTCACTTCATGTTGAATTTACAAGTTTTATAGAACTTACTCATCAAAATCCAAAATCTATACTTCAATTATCATAATTTCACAAATCCAAAATATAACTTCCAGAATTTCATACATTTAAACTAACTTCTTGTTTAAATTCATTTACTCAAGTGTATTTTTGAACCAAATCTAATCAAGTAGAAACAAATAAAAATATAGAAATTAAAAGTGCTACAAAAGATGAAGAAATCAAGTATTTGTTTGGTATTTTTTTGCTTATTCAATATGCTATAGAACTAAATGCAAAAATAGATAAAGCATAAATTCAAGTCAAAACAGCATATAAAAAATAATATGGAAGTGATGCTAAAAAATCTATGTTTTGTATACTGAAATTTGTGAAATATAGACTAAGTACAATCAAAAGTCACACTATTGCAAATCATATAGAAACTCCTACAAATGCAAAAAACATAAACCTAAAAATAGGAAATATATTTTTGGTTACAAAGTTAAATACATATTTAATAAATTCAAATACTTTTTTTGTAACAAATGGAAATATCTTTAAAAAACTTGCAGTTAGATTGTAAACTCAATTTCTAACAGCATAAACAATTTGTTTTCTAAAAAATGAATAAACACTATCTTGTGAATAATCAACTCACTTCAAAGGAAGTAAAACTCAAGCAATAATATATAGCCAAATACTTAATCACAAAGGAAACATAAGTATCAAAAGTATAATTCTCACTGCAAGTATAGAAATACCAATTTTTTCAGAAAGCGTTTTTGAAATTCATAAAAATATAGCTCCTTCATTGTCCCTAACCCAACCCATTTTTTCTAGTTTTATAAAAAATAATTCTGATTGAGTTTCTTTTGTAGTAGAAGTTTTTTCTTGTACATAGTCAGAAAATATTACTTCTGGCTCACCTACTTCTTTTAGTATTTTGATAATTTTTAGATCACTAAATTCTGTTTCGTTTCATAGTTTTTCAAAAACCATTTCCTCTATATCATTGTATAGTTCAGTTTCTATTTCATGTTTATCTACAAATTTTTTTATTTTTTCTAGATAAGCTACAACCAAGTCTTTTTGTTTTTCGTTTAGACTAAGTTTATATTTTTCAAATTTATCCATATTTTTTTGTTAAATTTTATTATTTTTTAAGTATTTTTTCTATAGAGTTTTTTATATCCAACCAATTTTTTTCCATCAAAATACACATATCAATTCACTCTTGAGTTAAATTGTAGTATTTTCTAGGATGACCTGATTCAGATTCTACCCAATAATAATTTATCAAATTATCTGTTTTGAGACGAGATAACAAAGGATATATAGTTCCCTCTGCTACTATTAAATCACCTGATTTCAGTATACTTATAATCTCTGCTCCATATATATCTCATTTAGATATGATTCACAAGATTATGTATTCCAAAATCCCCTTTCTCATTTGAGTTGAAATCTTTTCCATTTTTAAATATTACTATGTATTACAAGGTAATAGTATTTTAAATAATTATTTTGTCAATAAATTTAGTTAAAAAAGAAAAAATAAATACAATTATATAAATTTAGAACTAACCTATTGTTATGGAAAACTTAGAAAAACCAGAGTTAACACCTGAAGAAAAAGAAAACAAAAAAGCTATTGTGAAAAAAATCATTTTTATAACTATTATGATAGATATATTGATAGCTTATTTTGTATTTTATTTTTTTGTGTACAATAAAAAAGAAGCACCTGTTGAGACTCAAACTGGTTCTGTACAAAACTATACTATAGCTGAAACTCTAGATGTTTCTTGCAATATAGATAGTGATTGTGAAACTCCAGCTGATTATTTGATTCGTTCATCTTGTCCATATACTTCTAAATGTTTAGAAAAAAAATGTAGTGTGATTTGTCCTACAACTAGATAATTAAAAAAAGATAGCAAAGCTATCTTTTTTTTATTTTTTCCAATATTCATCTAATGTTTTTCTATATTGATCTAGCATAAATTTATAATATTTCTTTTTATCTCATGATTTAGCAGAATCAATAGAATTAAAATATGCTTGCCTATTGCTTTCGAATACAATCATTGGAAGTAATCAGTTTGATAATAATATTTTATTTAATAAAAACCTTCATGTTCTTCAATTTCAATTTTCAAATGGATGTATTTGTTCATATTTTAAATGAAAATCGAATGCTAGTTTTAAAGGATTTTTTAATTTTATATTATTTTTATAATCTGATATAAGATTTTTTATTTCAATAGGTACACTTTCAGGACTTGAAGTAGTATTATTGTTTACAACAATAGGTACTTTTTTAAATCATCTAGGGTATTTATTTCAATTTTCTTGAATTAATCAATTTGTTAAAATATGATAAAGTTTTTTTATATTTGCTTCATTGAAAAGAAAATCATTATTTATAAAATCCCAAACTTTTATAGAATTTTCTACTTCTAATATTTCATTTTTTACTTTATATGTATATTTTTTTTGCTTGATTATTTCTTGAACAGATTCAAAAGGTATCTTACTCCCCTCTGTTTTATTTGATTCATATATAAATCTTATAGGAAAATCAATATATTTAGAATCGTTTTGTATAGTAGTATTTGATAAAAATATAGTATTTTTATAAATATTGTCCAATATTTCTTTATTAAAAAGTTCATCTTTAAATTTCAAATAACTATCTAAGTTTTTTATATACTCAAATTCTTTGAAAGACAATTCTTGTAAATGATTATCTTGGGCAATTGAAAAATCTCAAATATTTACTGATATTTTTTTATTTAATACCTTTTTTATAAGGTAATTATTATTTCACTTTTTTTCTAGATACATAATTTAATTATTATTAATATTATGGACCCAAATACTATCACTTTTTTAAATAAAATCAAGTTGATTTATTTTTTAAGCATTTTTTTTAGCTATATATAGAGAAAATATACGGGGACAAAATATTATACTATTTTATTTTTTAAAACTATTTTTTGATACTTCTCCATTTATCAAATCATAATTTCAAGGAATTTTTTTGAAATCAGCTAGTATTTTATCAAATGGATTTATATTGTTTTTTATTATATATTTTTTAGTTTCACTTATATAATCAAGTGCTATATTATAGTAAATATTATAATGAGTCATATAATATCCGCCTAATTGTTCTTTGAGTATAAGCATCTTTTCTAGGATTATATATTCCCTTTCTGAAATCTCAAAACTACAGAAATTACTTTTGAAAATAAATCATTTCAAATAACTACTTTTTAAATCACTTAATCTATAGTTTTTGAAAGTATATTCCAAAATTTGTAACAAAATCTTTTTTTCACTAAATCTTATTTGGTTTAGATCTATATTTTCTAACTCTATCAAAAATAGGATTATACTATTGTTTTCTCTATAATCAGAGAAAAAACTATGAAAATTGTAATATCTAGAAGATTTCAATCTCTCAAAATTTCTTTTTGCTCACATAAAAACAAAAAAATTACAAAAATAAAAACTCTGTTTCTAAGTGTATCATTTTTGTAATCATTTTGGCAAAAATTTTGAGTTGACGGAGATGGAAAATATATTTTAAATATAAAAATAATCTCATTATATTGAAAAATATTTTTTAATATTATTTTTCTAATCTAATTCTTCTTTTAATTCGCTTGCTATTCTTATAATCATATTAAATATTCTTTTATAATCAGTAAGCGAATTTTCATTATCTTTTCATGATAATAAAAACTCAGTTAATGATTCAGATATATTTATCAGTGCTAAAAATGGTAAGTCTTTACAAGCATAGTAAGTAGAAAAATCAGTATTTGTTATTATTGTAATTATTTTCTTTGATGAATCATAATTCCATAATTTTGGTCATTTTTCCGATCCCATTGAATCAAATATATGAGTAAATGATAAATTTTGTCATGCAAAATCTATATGTAAAATCTTATTATCAGATTTATTTGTTTCATTTGAATATTTTTCAAATTGAACTTCATTAATTTGAATTTCTTTATTTTCATCATCATATATTACTTTAGATTGTAAGTTATTTTCAGGTAATCTTTTATTTATTTTTTCATCAGTAAATTTAGTTACTACTTGCTTAATAGCTTCAGAGGTTTTTGCTTCCCAAGTTTCAGTTTGATCTTTTACTTGAATAGTTTGAAGTTCTTCTCATTTTTTCTTTCTAGCTTCAAACTTTATATCTTTTAATTCAGTCTCTAAGAGTCTTTCAGTCGTTTTATATTCATCACTTTCCTTTTCAAATGATTTTTTATTATGTGTTACTGGAACAAAATCTAAATGTAATTCTCAATATATTCTTGCGACTGTAGGATGGGCAGAAAACCCTATTTTATTAAATGGAATTATAAGTCTATTATTTCTATAAGTATGTAATCAATATAATCATTTTTGAGATGAATCTTTCATAAGTCATACCCATCAAGTTATTGTTCAATAAGTAGTGATGATATTTATTTCTTTACGAGTTCATTCTGATAGATCAGGTATTTTTTTAAATATCCTATCTCAATTTACTTTTATAGTTATTTCATCAAGATAATGTCAAAATCTTACTTGTATATCTTCTTTTAATCTTTTATCAGCAGTTGTAATAGTTTTTGATTTTAAATCAGTTATTTCAATAACAGTATAATGTTTATCTAATTCAATTGTTCTATCTGATACATCTATATCCCAAGAATCACTTTTTAACCATTTTTCAGTATCAAAAACTACTTTATACTCTTTATTCTCTCAAAGTTTTTTTGAAATTATTTTAAATGTTTTTCATAAAGATAAACAAGAAGTTTTTAATCATAATCAAAATTCTCAAAGTTTACCTTGTTTATTTGATTTAGCTAAAATAACAGCATCTTTAATTTCTTCAAAATTCATTCAAATTCATCTATCTGCAATAGTTATCTTATCTGAAAATAAATTAATAGATATTTCCATTCAATCACTTACTCTAGCATCAATAGAATTATCTATTAATTCTGCAAGAGCCTGAGGAATACTATATCAAGATGATCATAGCTTTGGAAATAAAGTTTTATCAGGTGTAATATCAATTTTAACCATATGAATTTTTATTAAAAATAAGATTCTATTTCATCATCATTTGCTACTTTTTTATTATCAAGTTGCAAATCTCATTTTAGGTACTTTTCAAACATATCTAGAACATCAAATAAAGCTAATTTAAATTCATCAAACTTATTCATGGATATACTTACTCATTTTTTACCATATCAAGTATAGGTTTCAGATTCTACCCATTCCCTTATCTGAAAACTATTATTTCAATTAAAAGTACTTATGTATAACTTATATTTTCAAACCATTCAATACTCTTTTATTTCATAATCATTTGGAGTATATGCAATTATTTGTTTTAATTCATCTAACTGATCAGGAGTAAATGCAATTGAATTATTTTTTACAATTCAAGTATATGTATCTGAAAAAGAAGATTTATAAATATTTAGTAAATCTTTTCACTTAAAATTTGAGACTTGAATGGTAACACTATTTGATTTGGTTATCTCAAAGGTTTTAGTATAAATAATTTTAGAATCTTCCATAAATTTTTTAGTTAGTAAATTGTTTTATTTCCCTTATTTATAAATATTTTTCTTTAATATAAATAAAAACTTTATTTTAAGCCAATAAGCCCATAGAATTTTATTTCCCTTATTTTTTCTAGATTTCCCTTATTTTACTTCTTTAGCTTATATATTGCATTTTTATCTCTTATTTTATCACTATCTCTTATTAATATTCAATCTTCAGTAAATTGATTTAAATAAGATCTTACCATTTTTTCTGATAAATTAACTCATTTTGATATATCTCAAACAGTACATTTTTTGTTAATTATCAGATAATTCAAAATTTGTTTTTGGCTATCATTCAAAGTAATAAAAATTTTCTCTACTTCTTTCATTGTTCTTTCTGAAATTGTATCATCGTTTTTTGATATATTATTTTTCAATATCAAAGTTACCATATCATTTTTATCAATATATTCAGGTTCAGATAAAAGAGATTCTTTCATTGAATCATAAATTCTATTAACTCATTCGTTTAATTCTCTAACATATCACATTTCAGATAAAACTCTTGCTATTCTAGGATTTCTTGAAAATCTAGTTTCTTTAATATTTTCTACTGTAACTATTGAAGGAAGTGGTCATGAATTTGATATTTCTAATCTATCATCAAAATGTTTTATATAAATTACATTTCATTGCAAATTATAAGATCTATGTGTTAAAGCATTTACTATTCATTCAAGCCATGCATCTTCAGGATATTCAGGAATTTTTACAAATTTTCAAGATTCTAAGTCCAGGTAATAATAATCTCTAAAAACATTCTTTAAAAATCTTTTTACTAATTCAATAATTCTTGGAATACATCATTCAAACCTTTCATCTTTTACTACATTTAAATTTGTTCAAGTAGTTTGTTTATTTCAATCATATCTTATATACCTAACTGAAGCTGAAGGAATGTAGTTTTCAGGATTTTCAGCAAAAAGTAAAATAGCAGAATTTTTATAAATATATTTTCATTTTTCTTTAACTGCTAAATTTCTATAAACCATTAAATCATTGTAGTCTCATTCAAAATTTATTTTTTTCTTATAAAAATCTAAAACACTTTTTCTGAAATCTACCTCTTCAAAATCTTCTCTTTTTTCATCTTCAAATTTTCTAATTGATTTATCATATTCTAGTTTTCTAACCCAATCTCTATCTAATTCTTTTGTTTCATCTCAATTTCTAAAAAATACTTTTTCATTATCTTTTCTAGCAAAAACTCTTTCTTTATCCGATTCAACATGATAAAATAGTATTAATTTTCAATCAATAGTTATTTCTTCAATTTGAATAAAACAAGGAGGGGTTACCATGTCATGAATTACTTGTTTATAATCATTTAGTTTTGTATTTCAAAGATTATTAAGATCTTCAATAACTCCTTTATTAATTCACAAAACTAATACTCATCATTCTGCATTTAACATACCAATTATTACATCAGCTACCTTACTTGGAGTAAAGCCAATATCTCAATTTGGTTTAAAAACTCATTTTCTTTCAAAAATAACTGATTCTTTAGTATTAAGGATATAATCCAAAGTAAGTTTTGTATCAAATTTTGATAATATTTGTTTAGTCATAAAGGTATAAATTAAAAATTAACATTAAACTTTAAACTTTTTTCTTCAATAATCTATAAAATTATTATATTTTTTCCATATATTATCAGTATAGTCATGTATTTTAGATACTATACTTTCAAATTTTTCATAATCTTGTATTTCTAATTCTCTAGAAACTTCGTAACCTATTCTATTAGGGTATGTTTCTCAAGATAAATATAAAACAAATTCTTTAATTGTTTTAAACAATTCATTTTTTAATCTTTCAGATTTTTTATTTAAAAATTTAATTTCAGGATGGTCTAAATAATTATCAGAAATATTAAACAAATCAGAAACTACTTCAAATTTATAAGCATATGAGAAATTATTATCTTTTAATAATCAAATTGATCAATTTAATGGTAATAATTCATCTTTAATTTTTAAATATATTTTTTTATCAAATTCTTTTTCATCAATTTTATCATTTTTGAACTTATCATATAAATCATAAAATATTTTTGTAAAAAATCATCACATAAAAGTTAGTAAAGGTATAAAAAAATCTCTTTTAGAAATAATAAAATTTATTATTGATTCAACCATATAAATCTCTTTAAAAACTAAACTATTTTAAACTCTCCTCAACCAACTCAATCTCTTCAGGAGTTAATTCATACAATTTATAAACCATATCATCAATTTTAGCTTCCAAAACTTTTACTTGTTTTTGTAAATCTTCTCTTTCTAAATAATCTTCTTTTTTAGTTATTTCAAGAATTTGATCAACTAAATCTATAAAAGGTTTTTGTTTATTTATATCAATTTTTTTAAAAGGAATTTCAGATAATGGAGAATAATATAATTCTAAGTTTTCTCCTTTTCTTTTTCATCTATTATATAGCCATAAATACATTAATTTTGAATTTAAAATAGACAGTATATACTTTAGATTTAAAATATCTGATTTAATATAAAAAACATCTCTACTTGAATATACTTTATCATTTGTATATCAAAAATTATTTGTTTTTGATCTATACGGAACAATGATTTTTTCTCACTCATCAAAAATTTCTTTTTCTCTTGGTCTATGAATTGAAAACCAAGGAAAAGATTCTCAATACCTATAAATTTGATCTTCTAATATTTCTTTGAAAGGTAATAAATGATTTTTAATATTAGGATATAATTCTATATCATCCTCCCATCTTAAATATATTAGTTTTAAATCTGATTTAGTATATCAATACTTAAATATATTAGAACTTTTAATAAAATTTTTTATTAATATTTTTTCATCAGATGATAAGTTATTATTAAGTCTATTAAATTCATCTTTATCTAAAACAAATATTCAGTTATCTTTTTCTATACAATTATTTAATTTAAAATTTTTTAAATGTTTATCTGTTACTTTACTCGGAGATATATCACATCAAGAATTTATTGAACAATAATTAATCAAATCATAACTATTATTTTTCATTTTATTAAGAACTTTGTCAATATCTTTTATTCAACTTATTCATCATAATCTTATATAATTATTATTTCAATCATATAAATCACATTGCTTAGTAAAAAAATATTCTGTATTATTATCTATTCAATTTAATATATCATCTAACACTTTTCATCAATTTAAATCAAGATAATATCAAGTTCTTCAAGTTAAACAATTTTTTGAAACAAATTCTTTATTATATCATTTTTCAAATAATGTAATTATATTATGCTGTCATTTAGCTGTTTCAAATATTTTTAATTCATTTAAATTAATTAGTTTTTTAATAGTTGCCCTATTTTTAAAATCATTTCTTAAATTTATTGCTCAATCAGCAGTTATATAATAATTAGTTGTTATAAATCCAATTTGAGATTTTTCTTTTCAAATATTTAGTCATAAATGAAAGAAAAAATATAATAAATCCATTTTTCATTGATAAAATTCTTTTAAATTTCCTTTTCTTATCAACTCAAAAGTTTCTTTATTTCATTTTTCTCAAACATATGGCGGATTTCCAATAACTATATCAAAACCTCAGTTATCATTAAAAACTTCTCAAAAATGTAGTTTCCAAGGGAAGAAAGATCTTATATTATCTCTTTTATATTTTTCTTCCATTTCTTTTATACTAGAAATTTGAGCCATTAATTCAGCTACTTTTTTAGCATCTTTTTCATCCCAAGCCATTCAAGAAATAATATATTTTCATTCAATATTATCTATTTGAGATTTTATTCTATTTACTTCTACTTCTCAAGAAATTCTAATAAGTTCTTTTTCTATATGATCTATTTCAGTTTTTAAACTTTTCTTTTTAATATTATCTTTTTCTTGAAAAAATATTTTATGTAAAAATTTTAATCTTTTTAATATATCATCTCTGATAGTTTCATCAGCAAAAAGACTCATACTTCATTGAGTCATATTTCAAAATTCTTTTTCTTCTTTTTTTGTGAGTTTTTTTGTATTATTTTCTAAATCAAGTTTTATAACAGTATTTCATACTACAATATCTTCTATAAGACTATTTCATTGCATAATCTTATAATCCAGGTTTGGTAATGGATCTATATTGTCTCAAGATTCTTCTTCAATAACAAGTGATAGCCAAAATCTAAGTTTAGCTATTTCTACTGCTCCAGGATCTAAATCAACTCAATAAATACAATTTTCTAGAGTTTCTTTTTTAATTTGATATTCTGAAACTTTATCTTCAAGCAAGATATTTTCTTGAAGATATTTTCTAAGACTTACAATTTCTTTTAAAAGTCACATAGGAAATGCTCATGATCAAACTGCAGGATCTACTATTTTTACTGTTTTTAATGCATTAACTATATTCTCAGCATAATCAATAAATTCTCAAAATTGAGTATATCTTTCATCTGATGATAATTCTTTACCAAATTTTTTAGAGTTATACATACTGTCTTTTCTTTCAAAAAGTCAGTTTATTTTATCTTCAGTTATTCAAGTTTTATTTATTATATGATTTTTAAGAGATTCTTTACACATGTAGTGTACTATTTCTCTTGGAGTATAAAAAGCTCACTTACCTTTTCTTTCATTTTCAGGTAGTAAGTTTTCAAATACCTTACCAAGCATTTCAGGATCTACTGCTACATCTTGTTCAAGTGGATCATTTTCATATACCGTGAAGTTATAATCATCAAAAGTAGCAAATATATCTTTAAAAAGTAGATTATTTTTTTCTCAAGCTAAAACGACATATTCAAAACCTTTCCAATGATAGTTATTTATAGGTTCAAAAAGTCATCAGTTTAAATATGGTATTCTACACTTAAAATATTCAGAGTAATCATTTTCTCTTTTTTGGTTTAAATTAGCATAAAATAAATGTTCTAAATAATCATTGAAAAAGTTTTTTCATCACAATTCTTTTGATTCATCTCATCAAGAGAGACACTCTTTTAATAAATCTTGTAAAAAGTTTTTATTTCATTCTCACCATTTTCAATCTTTTGGAACTCAAAGCCATCATTTTTTTTGTAAGAAATACAAAAATACAATTTGTCATAAAAGTTTTTTTACAAAGTTTTCTCTAAAATTTTCATCTCAGTGATTACTTTCAGATTCTATTTTTAAAAATATTTTATCTTCTTTAAATGCATCAACCAGTTTTTCATAAAGATATAAATATTTTTTGAAAAAATCATCAGAAACTTGTTGCACAGAAAAAACTTTTTCAATATCTGATACTAAAATATTTGAACTCTCAAGTAAAGAGTTCAATCTTTGTTTAACTGTTACATTTTTGGAATTTGACTCAACTAAAAAACTATATCTTCTCGCAGGAGTTAGTTCAGAAAACAATTTTCTTTTTCAGTTTGCATAAAATTCATTATCTTTTAATTTAAATTCTTGTTTAATAAAAGATAATCTCCAATCAGCAGAATCTTCACTATAAAAAGCACATAATACATTATCAATTCAATCATAAACTCAAGTATTTTTTAAGTAATTAGAAATTAAATTTCTTTGTTCACTTCTAGCTTTTTCAACCTTTGATGCATTAGGCATTTTATATATCATTATTGCAATCTTTTGATTTGAATTATCATCAAAGATACAAATATCTTCTCTTATATATAATCAATCTTTATCTTGAGTTTTTTTTGTATTATTTGGATATTTTCAAGTTATTTCTGAAACAAATTCCAAAAAATCTTCTCTTTGAAATTTGTTATTTGGATTAAATAATTTATCTATTATTGGTTTTATCATATTTATAAAATTTAAATAAAGTATTCACTTAAAATTACTTCTATTTTTTCATTTTGTTTATTTTTTATCTTATTTTCTATTGAATGATTTATAAACTCTTCTGGAATAACATTTTTTAATTCAATAATTATTTGAGTAGTTGATTTTTTGCCTAAATATTCTTCAAAAATATATTTTGTTTTTCTTATAGTATCTTTTGTAACAATTCATTTTTGTAAAGCTTGAACAAAATTATTTAAATATATTTTTTCATGTTCTAAAAATCATTCTGATTTAATTGCAATTGATAACAATATCATTAACTCTTTTTCATTTGATCTTCATTTTTGTGATTTTTGTTCTTCATGTTTATCAACTTCTACTTCATGATCAAATTGGTCTTTATTTTTAGAAATAAGTTCATAAAAACCTGTTTTATCAACATTATATTTTTTTTCTTTTGAATTACATTCAAGCAATTTAACACTACCAAAAAAATCTAATTCTTGTGTTTCAATCATATTAGAAAAAAACATTTTCAAATAATCTCATTTTTTGAAAAATGTAAATAATGATTCATCTTTAATATCTTCTTTTTTTCTTCATGTTCTTGATTTTTTAGGCAAATTTGAAATTTTCACAAACAAATCCGGATTATTATCCCTAATTTCTCTTAAAATTTTTAGATATTTTAATTCAGATTCCTCTTCTAAATCTCCATCTCAATTTAAATATTCTATTGAATTGATTTTATCAAATAATGTATGTGCCTCAATCTCTTCTTCTTCACTTAAATTTGCAGAATCTTCTCAAAGAAGTTTTACAAATGCTTGCATTTTTGATAATACATTTTGTTCTAAAGCTATTACATCATTTGATTCTTCAGTTGGAAAAAAATTATAAATATTTATTTCAATATGTTTTGTTCAAACTCTATTTACTCTTCAAATTCTTTGAATAACCCTAGTAGGATTCCATGGAATATCATAATTAACTAAAGTATTTGATTTATGAAGATTAATTCATTCAGCAAGAACATCAGTAGTTATAAGTATTTTAATTGTATCTTCTCAATTTTTATTATTTGGATCATAATTTCTTTTAATTTTTTGTTTATCTGAATCATCACTTCATCATGTATAAACAAAAACTCAATTAAAATCTTTTTCTAAATTTTCTTTCAAATGAAACGCTGTTTCAGAACTTTCAGTAAAAATAATTATTTGTTTATTTTTTAATTCTCAGTTCAAATATTCTTTTAATTTACTGATTTTAGGATCTTTAATAACATTTTGCCAAGAATTACTAAAATTTTTTAAAATTAATAAATCTTTTTCCAAATCAATAATAAATTGTTCATTAAAATCTACTTTATTATACTTTTGAACTTCATCATTTTCTACATGAGATAAAAGATTTAAAAAATCATTCTCTATTAAATCATAAACATCAAATTTTTTAGATACATAAACATCTCATTTTTTATACATTTCGATAAAATTTTCATAACTTTCAAGAATTCTTCCAATAGACATTTTAAAAGCATAAAAACTTGAATCTAATCTTTTTATAATAGACGTTTTCATTATTCAAGATAATCATTTTTGTTGAGCTTGCCTAAATTGTTCTTCTTTATCATTTACTGAGATTTTATTTTCATTCAAGTAAAAAGCTGGTTTATATCTAGCATAAGTTAGATTTGAAATAGCATCAAGAGTTGTATCAAATAAATTATTTATATCTTTATCAAATTGATATAAAGCCTTTATTGGTGGATTTACCTTAGGGAAAGTCAATCATTGATTTTTAATATCATCACTAAAATAATTTTTTATTTCATTTCTAGTTCTTCTAATCATTATATATTTAAGCAACCTTTCTCTAATCTTGTTTGATGATTCTTTAACTTTTGATCTATATTCATCATATTGGTCTTTTCTATCAATTTTATTTAGTGATGTTTGTAAATTTTTAAAAAATTGTTCTATATTTTTTAAGTTTGGAATATTACTATCTCTTGGAATTTGAAATAATGAAATTAAAGAAAGTAAATCTGTAAATGAATTATTATATGGAGTAGCTGAAATAATTATTACTTTTTTTCATAAACAAATAGTTCTTAATATCTCATAATTTTTCGTATCGCTATTTCTAAATCTATGTCATTCATCAATAAAAATATAATCATATCTTTCATGTCATCTTTCTCTTATTTTTTCAAGTTGTCAAAGTGATTCTACCTGACAAGAAACATTAAAATTTTGAAAAGTATCTTTCCAATAATCTTGTAAATGAGGAGGGCAAACAATCAATATATTTCATCTTAATTGTTGTCATATAAGAGCTGCAATATATGTTTTCCCAAGTCAAACTACATCTGCCAAGAAAAATCAATTATATGTATCTAACTTAATAAGTGCTTCTTTAACAGCATCTTTTTGATATTCTAATTCTTTAAATCATTCAGGTAAAAAATATACAGGTTCATTTTTATCATTATTTATTCTTATATTAAAATATTCATATAAAAATTTAAGATATAAATCATACGGAGTAATATCACTATTTAACCATGTTTTATTTTTAACAGTATCTATATACTCACTACTAACATCTACTCAATCTTTCCAAAGTTCTTCAAAGCTATCTAGAGCATATTTTACATCAGGAGTATCTTTTAACTCAACATTAAATTCTAAATTATTCTGTAATCAGTTCATTGAAAAATTAGAAGACCCAGTAATTACACTTCAAAAATAATCAGGACTTTTAACTTGATCTTTTCTAACAATATAAACTTTTGCATGTATATCAGCTTTTGGATAAACTCTTAGTTCCAATTTTCAATTTTCAATAAACTCAATAAATTTTAAAACTCATTCTTCAATCTCTTTTTTATCATCAGTTGTTTCAAATTCTTTTTCTACACAGTATAAATAATTTTCTTTAGCTTCATCTTTAGATTTTTTTACTTGTTCTATCATTTCAAAACTTTTTCTATCAACATTTAATCAAACAAGAATTCTAATTTTTTCTATATCTTCTAATGATTTATAAAGTTTAAAAAATCAGCTTGACCTAAAATATCAAACTAAAACATCAAAAAATTGAGTATTGTGTGATAGAATTGTATTGAATCTATCATATAAAGTATTATTTTCACTATTTGTAAAAAACTTAGTATCTGTATGCATGATATAATTTTTATTACTAAATTACTTATAATATAACTATTTCCTCAAAAAAGTCTACATTTTTCTCTATAAATTCAGCAAAACAACGAAAATTTAATATGGATTTAATATGGATTTGCAATAAATAGAGCAAAACTCAGAAATGGGTGTTTTTCAAAAAACATAATAATTCCTTAACTCTATTTGACACATAGATTTTTTACTACATAATACAAATAATAAAATTAATTAAAAGTTTCTAATGAGTATTATAAACCAAGCTAGAGAAGTAAGTCGTGATGTTTGAGAAAGCTCTGTTATACACTTGCTTTGATGCGATAAAAGAATAGAAAAAAAATGAGCTGACTTATATCTAGATGATCAAACAAATATAGAAGTAAAATGCAGACAATTTGGACAACCTGTAAATGTGTTGGTAAATCAATTATTGGAACTAAGAGATAGTGATATATATGCACTTGTTTATTACAAGATGATAAACTGACATCGCCCTGTAAAAACTATTAGATTAAGCTGAAAAAATATAATAAAAGGTTTGGCTCATTTGAGAAAAATGATGCAAGTATCACAAATATATTTGTTCCCTCAAACTCAGATGATAGATTTTTATAATAATTCAAAAGTAAAAGAAGCCACTATCAGTTCATCTGGATTAAAACATAAATGATTATCTGTAACAAGAGCATTTGAAATGTATGAAAAAACTAAAAAAGAAAAAGCTATTTTTGATACACCTATAGAATTTCAAGATAGTTTTGATGTACAAACTCATGCTATATGAGAAAAAGTAATAGAAATACTATTTTATAGATGATATAAAGCAAAATAAAGTCAAGTTAAATCCATAACTTGACTTTATTTATTTTAATTTTATAATAAAGCTACTTATTCAAGATGATTTACTATGGTGGTAAATTATTTTTTTGAATTGGAAAAAAGGAGCACAGCATGGAGATGAATTATTTTTTGGCAATCGTATTGGGATTATTTCTGATGTCGACCATATCTGGTATGGCATCAAAAAAAATGACAAGCGAAAAAGGAATTATGAGGCCTCGTAGGCCAAGGAATTTCTTTGTATCAACATACATTTGCTCAACTGTGTTGAGCGCATTGACATACTTTACCAATTTTGGACCAGGGTCAAACCTGGGAAGTGTGTCGTTTGTACTCGGTATGAACTGTGCATTTTGTGTTTGGCTTATTGCTAGACCTTTTTCCTACAGGCGTCTCTTATCCAACTGGTGAGATTGAAGCCCAAAGAAAAAGAAAAAAACCCCCCTTGGGGGTTTTTTGTTTTATGTAAAAACAATTATTTCTATGATATCATTTTTTCTTCTATAATTGCTTATAGGAACTATATATTTATGACTAAATGGGTCTATAACAAACCAATCATCATTTTCTCTAAATGCAAATGCTCTGTGTCAAAACAAAACATGTTTTTTAGAATTCATAAATACATCTGCTATTTTATATTGTTCTGGAATATTTCAAAAACTCTTAAATCTAGCTTGTTTTTTTGGATATAGTTTCAAAGAATTTAGTGCTGAGTCTCATTTAGTAAATGGTTTACCTACTTTTTCTCAAAGTTCTCTTGCTACTTGAGAACATTGTGGCATCTCATCTTTTACGATAGAATTTGGAAACACAAAATTATTTGGCAATATACTCTTTCAAAATGATAATTCTGCAGTATTTTCTATTGGTAACATCTCAATAAAATCTCAATGATTTATCTTCAAAAATCTAGAAGTTGGTTTTCAATTGTATGTGTATTCCCTACATCATTCATTATCATAAACTCAATATGATCAATTTATAACCAAAGTACTATTTTCAGGTGAAATAATATCAAAAGGTTCAAGTGGTTTTTTTATATTTTTTGGAAATACTACTCTAAATGTTCTATTTATAATCAATATTGGTTCTCTAAAAGGATGTTTTGTTTGAAAAAAAATATCTTTTCAAGTCATAGTATCCAAAGGCATACTATTTGCTGGTTTTTGTAAATTATAATGAATATACAAATGATAATAACCTATACGAAGTAGATGCGGTTCAAATTCAGTATTTATAAAATGATTATATGCATCTGGTAAGACTTGTTTTATAAGAGATAACAATTCTTTTTTTTGTGCTTCTGGAAGTGCTGACAAAACTTGTTCTTGGTATTCTTCTGTTTTTGATATAAATCCAGGCTCTATTTCTGGAGCTTTGAGTGCAGTTTTTACCTTTGCTGATACATCATTTGCAACAAGTCAAAAAAGAGCTCCTATAACAAAAGAGCGTCTTTTTGTATCTACATCATTTATTTCAGATTTTTCTGTTAACAAAGGCACTTTTCTGTTCATATTTTTATATTTTTTCACTATTATTTTTTATATTATAAAAGAAATAGTGTTTTTTACAAGATAAATAAGGCTTATTTTATCTTTTTTCTTATTAATGAAGAATATCATTCATTACTTGAATATTTTTCTGATAAATCATTTATTTTATAATATTTTCTAGCCTCTTCTAAACTCATACTTGTATTTATAAGTCATAAATCATATATTATTTTATCACTATGAGATGGAAGTAATGCTTCAATAGACCATGATATTTGTGAATCATTGTTTTCTTTTCTAAGTGTATTTGTATGTTTTAAAATGCTTGTTGTACAATTATTTGTAATTGTATTATAAAATTCTGGTGTTTTTCATAATTCATTGGCTCTATTTAACATAGATACAAAAAGTGATTTTATTTTTTCTTCGCTTGTTTTTATAGGATACATTATAACTTCATCTTTTCTATAGTTTGCTCTAAGTTTTACAAGATCATTTTCATCTCAAATCATATAAACCATTTCATATTCTTTCATAAGTCACCAAAAAGCACTAAAACTCTCTCCTACTTCTTTTCTTATTTCTGCTGAAATTGTTATATAATCACCATTTGAAAAACCAAAAGAAAGCATAGTATGAGCTGGTCAATCATAATCTGAAAATGGTTCAATTATATAATAAAGTGATTCTATTTCATCTAAATTATAATCTTTATCATAATAATTTACTATGTAATCACTAGTAGTTTTATAATCAAAATTTCTTATATTTTTTATAGATGCTACATTTCCAGAAAAACTAATTTCTGGTAATATTTTTTGATCTGTATTCCAATTTCTATCTAAACTTGGATTTTTAAGACATAAATACAAAGCTAAAACTACAAATACAAAAATAAAAAAAAGAGCTATATATTTAAAAAATATTTTAAATTTTGTTTTCATATAGAATTTGTTATAGATATATTTTTTTTATTTTAACAAGATTGTAACTTATTCAAAATCTTTTTAGTATTCTTACAAATTTCTTACAATTGAAGTTTAAAATCTTTATTATAAATTATTTTTATGTATAATAATAAAAAATCTAATACAAAACATATGAAAATACTTATAATTGAAGACAACAAAGTTTTATCTGACAATATAAAAACATATTTGAAATTGGAAGGCATAGATTCTACTCAATTGTTTAATCCAAAAACTGCAAATTATGAGTTAACTATAAATGATTATGATTTAGTTATAATGGATTTATGATTACCAGATATAGATTGAATAGAAGTTTGCAAAAACATAAGAAATAGTGGAAAAAACATACCTATTCTTATGCTTACAGCTAGAAACAACATAAAAGACAAAATCTCGTGATTCAAGGCCGGAGCTGATGATTATCTAACAAAACCATTTGATTATGAAGAGTTAATAATCAGAATCCAAGCACTTGTAAGAAGAAATTTTTCTATAAAATGACAAAATATTTTTTTAAATGAAAATTTAGAACTTGATATAGAAAATAAAAAAGTGTTTTTAGATTGAGATGAAATTCATTTAAGTAATTTAGAAATAGAGCTTCTTATATATTTGGTTCACAATAAATGAAAAATTATTTCTAAAGATGAGTTATTAAACAAAGTTTGGTGAGAATATGATGATTTTAAAGTAAATAGAACAGTAGATGTATATGTAGGATATCTGAGAAAAAAACTAGGTAAAGATATAGTTGAAACAGTCAGATGACAATGATATACTATTAATTAAAAATAAATGGAAAATTTTAGATTATTAGAAAAACATAAAAAGAAATTGAGTTTGTATTTTGCTCTATTTATACTTTTTTCACTTTGGTTAATACAAGGTATTTTTCTAACTTCTATATTTTTTAGCGAAAATTGAAAACTTGAAAACAAGCTTTTAAACAAATACTCATGAGTTATAAATATATTAGAAAATAAAGAAGCATATTTCAAAGAAATAAAAGAAAATAATTTTACTACTAGATTACTTGTAGAAAAAACCCTAGAATGAGTAACAATTATAGAAAATTGAAGTAAAATACTTTGAGATATAAAAGAAAATTCTCTTTGAACAAATGAAATAATAGATAGTAAACATTATAAATTTTATCAGAATCATGAAATTATAAATTCAAATAATTATAAAATAATTATAAAAATGGAAAATTTAAATAGTTATTATAATTATATAATATGATATTTATATTTTTTGGCTTATTCTCTACCATTTTGATTTTTATTTTATTATATTTGATATGTATTTGTTTGACATAATTTTAAACAAATACAAGAAACTATATCTTCTCTTGAAACATTTAGTGCTGATATAAATCATGAAATGAAAACTCCTCTTGCTGAGATTATTTCTACACTAAGTTTAGCTCAAAAAACAAAAGTAAACTATGAAGAAGCAATTAATCAAAGTTTAATTTCTACAAAAAAATTAAACAAAATCCTTGATTCTATTTTATGAATTATAAATATAGTTTGATCAAATTATAAAAAAGAAAAACTAGATTTAGTAAATGAAATAAATGAATTAATAAAAGAAAATAGTTCTCAAATAAAGGAAAAAAATATAGAAATAAATAGTAATTTAAAAATGAAAAGTTATTATTTAACAATAAATAAAGAACATTTTGATATCTGTGTTTGAAATTTATTAAAAAATGCTATTAAATATTCAAATAAAAATTGAAAAATAAATATAACTTGCTATAAATGAACTCTAGAAATAAAAGATAATTGAATTTGAATAGAAGAAAAAAACTTAAAAAATATATTTAATAGATATTTTAGAGAAAATTATACACAAGAAGAATGATATGGTTTATGACTAGCACTAGTAAAAAAAATATCTGATATAAATAAATGGGAAATAACAATTGAAAGCGAAAAAGATAAATGAACAACTATAAAAATTAATTTTGTAAAAAACTCATAAATGAAAAAAATAATTTATTTATTTATTATGTTTACACTCAGTTCGTGTACTCATTTAAATGAAAGTAAAATAATCGAAGAAAACATAGATATATCTACATTTTTATGAGAAAAAGATAATAATATAAAATATCTAGATGGCTCAATTGAAAGTGATTTAGAGCAAATACAAAATTTGGATATAAAAATTGATGATATATTGGATAATGAAACAAAAATAGAAACTGATATAGAAGAAGTAAGTGAGGAAGACATAAATGAACTTATAGATATCTTATTTGATACAAATTAATAATTAACTTAAATAAAAATGAAAATAATAATTAAAACAATAATCTTAATATTTTTGAGTTTTAACTTTTATCAAATATCATTTGCAAATGATAAATTAGATAATGCAAAAGAATTATTTGAAGAAAAGAAACAAGAAATAATAGAAAAAGTAAAATCAGGAGAAATAACTGCAAAAGAAGGTAAAGAAATAATAACAAAAGAAAGAGAAAATATAATAACAACAACAAAAGAAACAATAAAAGCTGAAAAAGAAAAAAAGAAAGAAGAAAAAAATGAAAAAATAAAAGAACTTATAAGTCAAAAACTAGAACCAAAACTTAAAAAATTGGATAGCTTATCAAAAGAAAAAAAAGAAAAAATATATAATAATTTAATAGAAAAATTACAAAAAAAGTGAAATAATGAGTCAAATGCAAACAAAAAATTAATCATAAACTTGATGAGTGATGTAATTGAAAACAAAAAAAATAATTTGAAATAATTTCAAATTATTTTTTTGTTTTCTTACAATTTTCTTACAAATATGATATAAAATGTGCTTAACCTAAAAAGGTTTATTTATATATTTAATTATTATTATATGAAAAATATAAACAAAGCATTAAGTATGCTTATTGCTACAATGTTAATTTCTACTGCAATGGTAAGTGCTGATGATTCTACAAATAGTGGATCAACTAGTACATGAGTTACAAATAGTGGTTCTGTAAGAGATGATTTCAAAAATGATAGAGCAGAATTTAAAGCTGAAAGAAAAGAAAACAGAGATGCTTTAAAAGAAGAAGTAAAAGCTAAAAAAGATGAAATTAAAGCAAATAAAGAAGAATATAAAAAATCAAAAGAAGAACTAAAAGATATTTTTTCTTGAATTACAGATGAACAAAAAGAAGAATTAAAAATTGCTAGAGAAGAACATAAAGAAGTAATTGAAACAATTAAAGAACAATTAAAAAATAAAGAATTAACTAGCGAAGAAAGAGATGAACTAAGAACTGATCTTGAAGAAGAAGTTAAGTCATATAGCGAAAAAGTAAGAGAAATAGTTGGTGATAATGCTGAAGTAAATGAGTTAATAGATGATAGATTAGAATTAAAAGAAAAAAATTGGGCTATAAGAGATGAGATAAGAACTGCTAGAGAAGAATTTAGAGAAGAAAGATGAGAATTAATATCTAAATATAAAGAAGTATATTTTGATAAATTAGCTACTTCTGTACCTAAATTATCAACTGAAAAATTAACTAAATTAAGTGAAAAAACTGAAGTAATGGCTGAAAAAATTGAAGCAAATACAAAACTTTCTGAAGAAAGAAAAGATAAATTATTAGCTCAAATTATTTCTCTAAAAGAAATAATTGATGAAGAATTAGAAACTAGAGATATATTGGATGAAGATTTAGATTTAGAAGAAATTGAAGACTAATTATATTAAAAAACCACACTTTAAAGTGTGGTTTTTTAATACTCTTCTATTATTTGAGTAAGCATTTTTATAAATGCTTTTACTATTTTTTCATGATCAAGAATAGAAAATTTACCTAAATTATAAATCTTTGTTTTTTTAGATATTTCATCACTAAGAAATTGTGGGTCTATATATCAGTATCTTGCATCTACATTGTTATAAGCAAAATTACATGTTATAAGTTTTTCTATAAGTTCAACTTTATCATTTATTTTGATTTTTATACTAGTATTTCAAAAATTTAAATACTCAAGTCCAAATTTAGTTGATATATCTTTAACTATAGCCTTTTCTATTTTATTAATCAATGATTTCATTTCAGCATCAAAATTACCATTAAACATAACTTTTGATTTAATAGGTTGTTTTTGACTTTCTCTAAGTTTTTTTACTTGTTCTTCTATAAATTTACTCATTTCAAATATAATTATTTTTATTTATAATATTTTTACAAAATGCATTATAGTTATTTTTACAATATTTTAAAATTAATTATAATAATTTTTTAATTATATTGAATAAAGTAATAATTTAATTAACATATATAATAGAAATTAGCATAAATAACAAAAAAAAATCAATCTATGAACACAAAAACTGATTCAAAAAATCTGTTAGCACTAAATAAACCAAAAGGTTATGTAGTTACAAAATCCGATGAACTTGGAAGAAAAACTGTATATGATCTTTTGCCAGATTGGGTCTTTGATGACCAATGGATGCCAATTGGAAGACTTGATTTAGATTCTAAATGACTTTTATTATTCACAAGAGATGGGAAAATAGGAAATGCATTAACAAAACCTGGAAGTTGTATTAAAATATATGAAATATTAGTGAGAGGTTATGTAACACAAGAACATATTGAAACAGCTTTAAAATGAGTTGAAACACCTCAAGGTATACTCAAAGCACTAGTAGTAGAAAAAATAGGAAATATGGGTGCAAAAACAAAATTAAGAGTACAAATTGATGAAGGAAAAAATAGACATATTCGTCGTTTATTTGGAGCTTTGAGCGATCCAAAATTTGGTACACCTTTAAAAGTATTGAGTTTAAGCAGAGTTAGTATTGGTAGTTTAAAACTAGATATAGAAAGTGGAAAATGGAGATATATTTCAGAAGAAGAAGAAAGGTTGTTGTTGAAAGATTTAATTTAAAAAACCTCTTAGTTACACTAAGAGGTTTTTTGTTTAAATATGGAGGTGCCATCGGGGTTCGAACCCGAGTACACGGTGTTGCAGACCGTTGTATGAACCACTCTACCATGGCACCAAATTAATTAAAGCTAAGTGATTATAATAAAAAAAACAAAATTTCAAATGAAATTTTGTTTTTTTTATTATTTACATGAAAATGTTTTAAGTAATTCTATATATTTTGAAGTATCAGTTACATTTGTAGAAAGTGCGATTGTCATAAAATACCCTTTTGTTTTGTTACAAACACTTGCTGTTTGAAGAAATTTTAATTTTGGAGTATCTGTATTATATCTAGCTTCAAATTCGTAAACAATAGAAACTTCATCATCAGCAAAAGTTATATCTTTTGATGATATTTTTTTGTATTCTAAATAATCTTGTTCTGCTCAAATATTATTAAGCATAGAATAATCTTTTGATGTAGTTAATTTTTTTAGATCATCAGATAATATAAGTAAATTATTTGAAAACCCAGATACAACTGCTGTAGAAGTTGCAGCTAATTCTATATTTCCCTCTTTAGCTTTTGGTAATATAGATTCTTTATCTTTTATAGTTTCCCAATTTGAAGGAACTTTAAAAGAAAAATTTGTATTATCAACATCTACAAGTGTATTTTCTATAACTTCTGTTTCACTACCACATGAATATAAAAAAATTATTGAAAATATTAAGATAAAAGATTTTTTAAACATAATCATAAATTTATAAAATAATTACTATTTAACTATATAAGTATTATAAAATCAAACAAGTCCTCATTCAACTATAATTGGAAAAATTAAAACAACAAAAATCAAAATTAGTAAAAATGAAAATATGTATAGTAAAGGTCCACTAAGTCTATTTAAAAATGTTTTCTTAAAATAAAAAAACAAATATAAAACAAAAGAAAAACTAAGTAATACATAAAATATACTTATATAATTTAAGAAAAATTCTCTATAAAATCAAGCTCCAATAAAAAAGAAGCTAGAAAAAAACAGTAAAATAGTCAAAACTAAAATTGCTTTTATAGATTTATATCTAAGGATAAGTTTGTTATCACTTTCAAAAAAATCTTTTTTTAATATTTCTTTAAATCCCATACTTGATTTTTTTTAAATAAATAATATATTAAAAACATAAATTACATTAATAATATAAATAAATGAGTTTAACACAAGAACAAATTGAAAAATTATCAAAAAATCTAAGTAAAATAAGAATAGACAATGAAAAACTAGCTCAAGATGTAAATTGAATATTACATTATGTAGATTTATTGAATGAAGTTGATACTACTGGAGTAAAATGTACTACTAGTGTTGTTGAAAGTGAAAGTATATTGAGAGAAGACATAGAAAAAAGAGAAGTAGAGCCAAAAGATTTACTTGCTTGTTCTAAACAAAAAGTTATAGCAAATCAAATAGCAATTTCAAATATAATGAAATAATTATGATAAAAGAACTAAAATTAGTTAATTTCAGAAATTTTAAAGAAAAAATAATAAATAATTTTGAGATAGAAAATTTCATAATTTGAGAAAACTGAAAATGAAAAACAAATATTTTGGAAGCTTTAAGTCAACTTTGAAATAATTCTATCACAAAATTAAATCTAGATGATTTAGTAAAAATGTGAGAGGATTATTTTTTTATTGAAATAAAAGATGAAAAAGATAATAAATATAGTTTTTATTATTCAAAAACTGATAACAAAAAAAACTATCTAATAAACAACAAAAAATCTTCTAGAAAAGAATTTAGAGAATTTGCACATTCATGTGTTATTTTTTCTCCAATTATGATGAATATGGTATATCTCTCTCCTACTCTAAGAAGAGATTTTTTAGATGATACATTGAAAAGTAGTTATCATGAATATGAAAAATTATTAAAAGATTATAAAAAAATACTTAAATCAAGAAATTCTACACTAAAAGCAATTCATGATAATAAAGTAAAAGAAAATGAAATTGATTTTTGGAATAATAAATTTATAGATATTTCATGTGAAATATATAAATATAGATTTAAATTTATAAAATTTTTAGAAGAATCAATAATAAATACAAAAGAATACTTTGGTAGTAAAATAGAAAATATCACTTTTGAATACAAAACAAAAATAGATAGAGATGATATTGAAAATAGTATAAAAAAATACTTAGAAAAAAATTTTAAAAGAGATATCGTTTTATGAAGAACTCATATATGACCTCATGTTGATGATTTTGAGATAAAAACAGATTGAGTAAGCTTGATTCACTATGCTTCTAGATGAGAAACAAAAAGCATAATTATATATCTTAAATTACTTGAAGGTATTTTTATAGAGAAAAAAACTGGTAAAAAACCTATATTAATAATAGATGATTTAATTAGTGAACTTGATGAAAGTCACAAAGATATGCTTTTAAAAAAGATAAATTATTATCAAACATTTATATCAAATATTTACGAACAAGAAAACACATTTTATATTAAGATATAAAATGTGTTTTTGTAAAGTTAAATAATATATAATTTGTTTTAAAAAAGGGAAAATTTATTAAGATATTAACAACATTTTAACAATTATTTTTCACATATGAATTTTTGAAAAAAAGTATTATTAGCAACAATAACTTATCTAATTTGAATGTCTTCTGTTTTGGCTTGAAGTGTAGATCATTTTCAAGTAACATTAAATCCTGATGCTGCAAAAGTTGGTGAAGCACTAGATTTAACTATTGAAGCTGTTGATAAAAACAACTTAGCTATTACAGATTACGAATGAGTAGTACTTATATTTTCAGAATCAGATTCTGAAGCTGAACTACCTATAGTACTAGAAGAAAATACTTATACTTTCAAAAAAAGTGACCAATGAAAAATACTTTTTGAAAATGCAGTTAAATTTGCAAAAGACTGAACTCAAAATGTACATGTATATGATTTCAATGATGATACTATTTTTGGTATATGAGAAGCAACTATTTCAAAAGATGCAACTACAGAAAATTTAAATATAGATATAGTATCACCTGAAAATGGACTTACTATTTGAGTTAACAAAATAAAAATATCTGGTACAACAGAAAAAAACCACCAAGTAAAAATTATTGTTAATGGTAAAAATGAACTTAATACAACTACTAATAATGAATGAGTTTACGAAAAAGAAGTAACAAACTTAGTAGAATGAGAAAATATATTTTTAGCAAAAGTTTTAGATGCAAATGGTAAAGTTATATGAGAATCAAAAGAAGTTAAAATAAAAGTTGAAAAAAATAATATAAGTTTAATAAATGTAAAAGTTAATCCTGAAGAAGTTGATAGTGAAGGTGCCTTTGAAATAGAAGTTACAACTACTCCAGCATTAAGAGAAGTAAATATAATTTTAAATGATGTATCTAGCAAATTAGAAGAAACTAAAGAATGAATATATACTGCAAAAGTATATGCTCCTAAAGAAGAAGGTACATATAAAATAGATGTTATTCTTAAAGATGAACTTGGACATGAACAAAAAGAATTATGAGCTGGAAGTTTAAAAGTAAATAAAATTGCTTTAAATGCTGCTGAACCTGTTGTAGAAAAAGAAGATAAAAAAGACTTAAAAATAACTTGATTAAAATTAGTAGAATTAAAAACTAAATCAATTTTAACTTGGGATAAATTAGAAGAAGCTAAAAGTTACAATGTTTATAAAAAATTAGAAGATTGAAAATTAGAGTTAATAGTAAATGTAGCTGAACCTAAATTTGAAATTGAAATAACTTGAGATGAAGTAAAATATGATTATTTTGCAGTTAAAGCATTAGCTGAAACTGGATCTTGAGAAATATATGAATGAGATTTATCTGAAGCAACTAAAATAAAAACTGGTCCTGAAATGCTTATTTTATTACTTGTTTCTATATTTGCTGCTTGATTATACTTAGTATCAAAACAAAGAAGAGCTTAATTAGCTCTTTTTTTATTATTCACATTATTTGACTTTATTGATTTATATTTTATAATTTATAAGATATTTTTTATCTAATATAATGAATAAATTAAAAGAAATAGAGATTCCTCTTCCTAAACAATATTTTTTTCATGTACAATCAATTTTATGATACTATAAACCTTTTAGTGATTGAGGTGAATCGTTTATAATTGAAACATGAAATACAGCTTCAGAAACTATAATGAATTATGTAATTGAAAAAGCTAGAAAAGAAGAATCTGAAAAAATACTTTGAGTTATAGAATGATTTCCAAAAATTATTTTAGATAAAAACAAAGTAAGTATAAACCCTGATTCTACTTTTGAACAATATGAAAAATTCTTGGGATGATTACTTGAATATACAAATGAAGAATCTAGAACTTTAATCCTAGGATTTTCATCTATGTGATGATATGAATTACTACCTAGACTTTCAAAAATAATAAAAAATCTAAAAGAAAAAAATCAAAATATAATTTTTATAATGTGATGAGCAGATTTCAATGCGATACCAGATAAAAAATTTCTAGACCAAGTATTTGATGAATATTGAATTGATATAGTAAATATATGATGAGCTAAAGAATTTAGTGAATTTTTATGATGAGTAAAACCAGAAGATTTATTTTTTCGTGATGAAAATTGATATATATGAATAAGAACTGATAGAGAAATACCAAAAAGTTTAATTTTTAAAAGTAAAAAAGATAATCTTAGTGAAATAGAAGCCTGAACAAAACTAAATTCAAAAGATTATTACAATCCTTTTAGTAGAATGCTTTATTTTACTATTCCTAACAATCCTTGTTTAAATAATTGTTCTTATTGTGCTAATTTTATACATTCAAATACTCCTTTAAAAGATGATGATATAGAAACTGCTATAAAAGAATTTGAAATATCAATAAGTAAAATAGAAGAAGAAAAATTTGGTATAGAATTATGAAATCCAAATCCAATGCAATATATAGATAAATTTGAAAAATTTATACAAAATATAGATTTAACAAGAGTTATTGAATTTTGATTTTTTGGCGATTTTATGTGAATATCAAATGATAAATTACTTGAAAAAACATGTAATATAATTGATTATTTAAACAATAAATATCCTGAATTAATAATAACAATACATTTTTGAGTAGATGCACTTCATCACAAATGAGATTGAGAATTTTTATGAAGAAGTCAATGACATAAAATAATTGAAGAACCAAAATATATTGCATCACTTAAAAATTTTGAAAAATTATTTGAAAGATACAAAAATAATCCAAAAATATGAATTCCTTTTAATCTTATTTTTCATCCAAATTTAGATATAAACTGATATAAAGATAGATTTAATTTTACAGAAAAATATGTAAGACCAAAATCATGAGCTTGATTGTTCCCTCTAGTTCCACATCCAAATAGTAAAATAGAACAAGACCATAAATGATATTATATTCCTGAATATGAAGCTATTAATGGTATAGATTTAACTAAATATGCAAATTTAAATTATTGGGGGTATTTTTATTTAAACTCAAAATTACTAGATATATTTACATTTTTGAGAACTGCTTGAATAGTAGATATTTTTTATCAATATATTTTTAGTAAATCAGAAAAAAATGAAGAAGTTGAATCTGATGATTTACCAAAAATTATAGCAATTGTTTGAAAAAAAATAGAACAAAATTTAAAAAAATTGGATTCATTAACATCTAGATTGTTATTTTTAAAAAGAAAAAAACAATTAAAAAATCTAGAAATTACACTTGATAAAATAATTGATTACTTAAGTTTTATAAATTTTAGAGAAAATTATATTAAAGAAATTAATCCTTCTTATAATTCAGAAGAATTAAATATTTTTATAGAAACAATAAATGGATTAAAAGAAAAATTTGAAGAAATAAAAAAAGATAAGTTTTAAAACTTATCTTTTTTTATTTAATTAACCTAAAATTATAATCATCTGGAACATATGTTCATTTTAGATGAGCTAAACATCTTTTTACATTATTATGCCAATGGTTTGTATCAGTTGCATAACATGGTCATCAATCTCATCAACAACCTGGTAATCAAGAAGCTTTTCTTCATGCTCATGACATCAGATTTAATGCATTATAATTTCTAAAATATTTATTATTTAATGTATAAACAATTGAGTAAACTCATTGTCTTGCATTATCAAATCATTTTCTATCTCACCTATCATTATTTCAAACATTTCAAATATTGTATGGTGTAGTAAGATTTTTTCAAAGAGAACTTTCAGCCAATCATATACACATAACCATTGAAGGATCTATATTTCAATCAAGAGATTCATCAATCCACATTTGCCAATTATTAAAAGCTCAAACTGCATAATGTTCTATAAGATATTTTTGTCTTTCTATCTCATTTGTTCATTCTACTTTAAATAATCTTGAATTATTATCCATTTCTGCATATCAATATCAATTTTTTGCTTCAAAATCTAAAGCATATTTATCTTTATATTTAGAAGGTAGAGTTTGAAATTTAATATATGATAAATCTAAAACAGATAATGGATCAATATATTCTTTTTCTTTAAATACTTCAAAATGCAAATGTGGTCAAGTTGTAACGTATCATGCTCAATCTGTACCATATTCTCAACCTGTTTTTGCTATAATTTCTCATTTTGATACATATTCATATTGCTCTACATTTATTTCACTTAAATGCCCATAAACAGTAAGATATCAATCATAATGTTTAATTGCTAAGTATGAGTAATCTGGACTATCTGGCGGGTTTAAATATACAACATATCAATCCATAGGAGCTTCAATTGAAGTTCATTGTGGAACTTTTATATCAATTGCATTATGATTAGCTCAAAATAATTCTTTATACTCTTCATCTTGGAAATATGCACTTATTCATTGCACTGGATTTACTGGCCAAGACAAAGGATTTTGTTCAGAAACTTTTTCATCCTTTATACTATTTTTATTTAATTGTGTTTCACTATAAATCATTCTATTTATAGAAAAACATCTAGGATTATTTTTTTCTAATGCTCTAACTTCTGATGTATTTTGAGTTACATCTATAAAAGTACAGTCATATTTTTCAAGTATTAAATTTCTAGCTGAGTTTAATTTTATTTGTTCTTTTAGAGCTTTTAATCTAACTTCATTTTCAAGTTTAATTTTATCAGCTAAATATTGTTCATAAAATGATTGTTTTCATTTAGATGATTGCAATATTTTTTCTTTAAAATCTTTTTTATCTTGAAGTATTTTTTGCTCTATAACTCATTGTTTTCTTAAGTTTTTAAGATTTTGTTCTTGTTTTTCAAGTGTAACTTTTTTAAGATAAAGTTCTCAAACATATTGTCTATGATTATCTATAAGCTTTTTTCAAGTTATTTGAATTATTCACTTAAAATATAAATCATTGATCAAATCTCATACTGGTTCTTCATTTAATAAAATACTTTTTAAATTATCAATTTCAGATCATTCATATGCAGTATTTGATTTTTTGTAAATATAAACTAAATACTCTAATAGTATTTCAGTATTTTCCTCTATTTTCTTCTTTAATATTTCTATTGTTTTTGTATTTGTTTCAATTTCTGTATTTGTTTTTATAACGTCCAAATTGATTTGTTCTATTTTTTTAGCAGTTTTTTCTATATCTTTATCAAGTAATTCAATAGAATCTTCCAAAGAAGAAATTGTAGTTAAAAGTTGTTCTTTCTTTTCTTCTGCTAATTTTTTATCATGTTCTATATCAGATGACATAGAAGTATATATATCTATTTTTTGAGATATACTAAATATATCTGAATATTCTGAAGAAAAACTTCATAAATCAGATTCAAATAATAAATCATATTGTCTTTCTTGAAAATTTTCAAGAATTGCTCACTTTTGTTCATTTGATAATGCATTTGCAATTGGACTTGTAAATAACATTAATAAAATAACTCAAAAATTTGTATATTTCTTATTCAAAACAATTAATTAAAAAATAATTCTTACCCTTATATAATAATATATTTACTATATTTTAACAAGCAATAAGTATTGACAGTCATTTAAATTATCCTATTCTTGATTTTTTATAAATAGTTCTAAAAAGAATAAAACTATAAAAGATAAAAATCATGTTAGAAAAATTGAAGCTCAATAATAATTAAAAAAAATTAAAATTAAAAAGAAAACACTTATAAAAAAAGCTTGTCTAAAACTTACAAGTATATGATATATTGCAACATTTCATCTAAAGTAAATCTTTTTTATAAAGTACAATATCAAGGTTAATAATCAAGATAATCCAAATAAATAAGAAAAAACTAGTGATGAAACTCATAATGCAGCATATTCAAATGGATCTAAATATTTTATTACCAATACAAATGTTGTGGCACAAATCACAAACATAATAAATATAAGTAATAATAAAAACCTTTTTTTCATCTTTTTAACTAACAAATTAATTTGCAATATTCTACTTATTTTTAGTATTTTTAAAAGTTTATTTTAATAAAAAAAAGAGACTTCAAAAGTCTCTTTTTTTAACATAAATTTTCAGTTTTTCAAGCACATTTTTCCCACTCATTTTTCTGACTATCATAATAAAAAATAGGTATTGCTATAAGTGTAAGAATAGCACTAGATGATAATCACCAAACTATACTCCGTGCAAGTCAGCTCCATACTGGATCTGAAGTTATTTTAATTGCTCAAAAAATTGCTGAAATACTAGTTAACATTATAGGCATAAATCTAATATAACCTGCATTTATTATTGCTTTTTCTATAGTCCATCATTTTTTCTTTAATATATCGATATAATCTATTAATAAAATAGCATTTCAAACTACAATTCAAGCCAAACTTATAACTCAAATCATTCAAGTTGCATTAAAATATTCATTTTTAAATACATAAAGTAATGAAAAACCTGGGAATATTCAAAAAAATCAAAGTAAAAAAGGTAGCATAACTATTCAAGCAACAGCAAAACTTCTAAATTGTCATACAATTAAAAAGTAAATAGCTAAAAGTGCCAAAATCATAGCTGTTCATAAATCTCTAAAAGTATCCATTGTAAGTTTCCATTCTCAATCCCATTCTAATTTATATATTTTAGAATCAACTAATGATCTATATTTTATACCATAAAATCATGATTCTATAACTTCATATTTTCAATTTAAAAATTCCTCACTTTTAAATATAGACATAAGTTTAACAATAGGATAAACAACAGAATTATCTCACATTTCTGCATATATAAAATTGGTTTTTTCTCTTGTGTCAGTATTTATCTCTGGACTTACAAATTCATAGTTTATTTTTGCTATACTACTTAATGGTATTTTTAATCCTGAAGAATTAGTAAATTTAATTGATTCAAGCATATTTAAACTTTCACTTTGCTCATTTTTTACTCATAGTAAAATATTTGTTTCTTCAAGAGATGGATAGTTTTTTATTATACTTATATTTGTAACATTTTTTGCAATAGCAATAGTATTAGCAACTTGTTCTATATCCAAACCTGATCTAGCAATAGATTCATGGTCTAGCTCTATATTTACTTTTCTATATGTAGTTGAGATTGAAGTATTTAAATCCGCTAATTTTTCATTTAATTCTAGTTTTTTTACTTCACCAAAAACATAATTTGTAAATTCATCTAGATTTTTATCATTATCTCATCATTTAACCTTTAACATAAAAGTAGCTCTTACTGGTGGCCCTGGAGGATCTTCAAGTAATCTAAGTTTTACATCTGGATATTTTTCAAGTAAATACTTAGTAAGTAGTGGTCTGATATTAAATGTATAATTTTCTGATTTAATTCTATCTTTGTGTTCATCTTTTGAAATCAAATTTATTCTTGTAGAAATTTGATATTCTTCTAATCTATTACTTCATCATCTAAATAAATTTGCAAAATCTCACATAAATGGAGTTCAAATTGTTGATGAAACTGATTCTACTATATCCAATTCTTTTGGTAAATCATAATTATTCAAAAAGAAATTTTCTATATCTTTTTCTATTTCTAGCATTTTTTCTACATTTGTTCACCTAACAGAATCAACCCATAAATAAACTTGATTTTTATTTGATTTAGGTAGCATACGAGCCTTAAAAACTCAAAAATATATAGGTAAAATCATCACTAAAATTAGAGAAATCCAAAATGTAGTTTTAAATATTTTTCTATTTCTTTTAGCTTTTTTATCATCGCTGATAAATAAATTCATAAATTTTAAATACACTTTTCTTACATCAAATTTTGATTCTTTTTTTACATGGTGAGGTTCATTTGAATCTATATTCTTAGTTGTCATATATGAAACCCAAGGATTAATTGAAAATGCAACTAATATAGAAAATAAAAGTGCAACAATTGCAAATTTAGGAATTGGTCACATATATTCTCACATCATTCAAGTTACAGCAAACATTCAAGCAAATGAAAGTATTTTTGTAATTGTAGATAATATAACTCCTGAACCTACTTCTTGAACTGATTCCAAAATTGCTTCTAACTTTGTTTTTCAAGTATGAATTCTCTCTTCTAAATGTCTATGAATATTTTCAACAACAACAATAGAATCATCTACAAGCATTCATATAACAAGTATAAGTGCAAAAAGTGAAATTCTATTTATATTGTATCAAACTATATATGCATATAAAAATACTAATGAAAGTATAAGTGGTATAGAAGTTGCTGTATTTAAAGCATTTTTCCATCATAAAAATAATACCAAAATTACAACTACTATAATAATTGATTCTATTAAATCTTTTATTAAATGTCCTGTTGCTTCTTGTGCTTCAGCTCACTCATCTTGAATTATTTCTATTCAAATATCACGAGGAAGTTCTTTTATAATTTCATCCATTTGAGATTTTATTTCATTTGTAACAAAAACTCAATTAGTTCAAACTTGCTTTCAAATTCATAAAAATACTGCATTTTTATTTTTGGATTCTTTAGTTGAAAATAAACTATATTTAGATAATCTTTTTTCTCAGTAACTTATTTCAGCAACATCAGATAAATATAAAGTACTTCAAGATATATTTGAAATAACAAGTTTTTTTAATGATTCTACATCATCTAAAGTTCATGTTGTTTCTACAAATACTCTTTCTCAATTTGGTAAATTAAAATTTCAATTTGGTAAATCTAAATTATTTTTCTTTAAAACACTATAAACTTGCATTATATCAGTATTTTTTGCTTCTATTTTTTCTAAATCTAGATTTATAATTATGTTTTTTCTGGTTCATCAAACTATATTTAAAGTAGTTACATTTTTTATAATTTTTAATTTATCTTTTATTATATTTGCAACTTGAAGTAAATATATTTCTTGATCTTGTATACTTAATTCTTCCCCATTTGAAGCATTTGGATTATCATAATAAATAGCATATGTTATTTGTGGTAATTCTTCTGGATTAATAGTTGTAACAATAGGATTTGAAACTCAATATGGTTTTAAATTTAAATTTTCATTTATTTTTTGATTCAATCTTATTTTTGCATCTTCACTATTTTCTCAAACTCTAAATTTAACCATTACTCAAGCATAATTATCTCATGCAATTCAATACACTTCATCTATTCACTCTATTTCCATTATTTTATTTTCTAGAGGTGAAATAATATATTTTGATACATCTGTAGAACTCAATCAACTTGAATTAACAAAAACATTAAATGCAGGAACCACAATAGTTGGATTATATTGTTTTGGTAATATAAAATAACTTCATACTCAAGAAATAAGTATTACAATTATTAAAACTACTGTTAGTTTTGAATTTTGTATGAAAAATTTTGCTATACTACTAAACATTATTTTACAATTAATATAATTAAAATATTTGACAATTATTTTTTTTATTTATAATCAATATGCCAATTTCGGCATGTATCGGAGACTTTGTAAATGAACGGCAAGAAAAAAGCTAAACAAATCAAAGCTGACCGCGCTTCCAAGCGTGAAAAAAAACAAAATGGTGGGACTGCAAGTCACTGCCGCTACCGCTACGGGGGTAAATAAACAGAAAAGGAGGATTAAAACAAGAAACTGCTACCAATATGGTGGCAGTTTTGCTTTTTAATAAACTTTTTCACCATCATATAAGTTATCCTTTCATTCCGTAATTATTATATCACCTACTTTTAATCAAGAAATACTAGAAAATTTATCATTTGATTTTATTATTTCTATATTTTTAAACTCAACTTTTCATTCATTATTCAAAATATAAACTCATGGAATCATAAATTTAGAAACTATTGAATTATTTGGTATTAATATAGAATCAAAATTAATAATATTACTTAAGTATACTTTTGTATAACTTCCTATCTTTAATTTATCTTTATTTTCAAAAGCAATTTCAATTTTTGTATTTTTTGTAATTAAATCCTTTGCAGGATAAATCATTGAAACTTTTGATTTTACTTGTTTATCAAATCAATCAACTTCAAGTAAAACATCTTGTCATAAAGATATATTTCATAATACTTCTTCACTTACAGATATATCTAATTTTAAATTTTGATCATCAGCAACTACCAATAAAGGCATTCATCATCAAACAACTTGTCAAATTTCAACTGCTCTTATTGTAATTACTCATGAAATTGGACTTCTAATTTCTCAAGAATCTATCATAACAGAAGATGATTCTTTTTGTCATACTGCTTCAGATATTTTTAAATCTATTTGTTCTAATGCAGCTTGTTTTTGTTTTTTTAATGACTCAATTGTTGAAATCATCTCTTGTAATTGAGAATCAACTATCTTAGTTTGAGTTTCAGTTTCTCTTATTTTTGAATCACTTGTTAACTTATATTGATTATAAGTTTTTTCAGCTAATTCAACTTGTTTTTTAAGTATTTCTAGTTGAAGTTTTTTTTCATTTTGAAAATCAGTTAATGATTGTTTACTTCATTTTAATCATAAGAAATATTCTCAAGATACAGTTATCAAACTAGATTCAATTTGTGCTCAAAAATTTGTAACATTTTGCTTGTATAAATCAATAGTTTGTCTTGAAAAATATATATTATCAACCGAATTATCTAAAACATCATAAGTTAAATTTAACAGAGTTTTTAAATTTTCTGCTAAAATTTCTCAAGAATTTAAAGCTTCAATAAGTATTTCATTGCTTGGATTTTTGTTTTCTATTTGAGTATTATATAGCTCTTTATACTTTTTATATAAATCGTATGATTTCAAAAAACTAGTTTCTGCTTCATTTAATTTTTGTTTATTTTCAATACTTAAATAATCTTCAAAACTATCGTTTTTATCTTTATTTGAGTTTGTAACTCATAATAACTCATCTACGAAATTTATAATATTTGTATCTAAAATAACAGAAGAAACTATAGCATTTTTTGAGTTAGTATAGATATTTTTTTCTTTTGTATCTAAAATAATTTGTGTATTTTCAAGGTTTACTTTTGCTGTTTCAAGAGATGTTTTTGCAGTTTCCAATTGTGCTTCACTTACTGATTTTACATCTGATAATCACGTATAAACTCATTCTTTTCAAATTCATGCTTGATTTAGTTTTTGTTCCATTGATTTTATTTGTTCATCATACATTGATGAAGTAGTATTTTTCATATCACTCAATGTAGAAACAATAGTAGATGAAGTATTATATCATACTTTTGCTTCCATAGAATCAAGAGTAAGTAATAAATCTCAAGCATTTACATAATCACCTTCTTTTACAAAAATATTTGTTACTTTTCATCATACTTTTGTAGAAAGGTTTGTAGTATTTTGTCATTGCAAGTATCAAACATGAGTATTAAAGTTGTCTATACTTCAAGAAAAAACAGTTCAAGTTCAGAAATATTTTTTTGTTTCTTCTACTTTTTCTTTTTCACAAGAAAATAAAAATAGTGTAAAAAATAAAAATATAATTAATTTTTTCATGATTATTTATTTGTTAAATATTATTTTCATAGCTGAAATAAGTTCCAAAATTTTTGGATCAGAAATTTTATAAAAAACTTCTTTTCATTTTTTTTCAGAATCAAGAATTCATTCCAATTTCATTTTTCACAAATATTGAGAAATTTGAGATTGAGAAATACTTGTACAAGTCATAATCTCAGAAACATTTTTTTCTTCATTTCATAAAAAGCATAAAATTGCCAATTTATCTTTATTTGAAAAACTCTTCATTAGTTCAGATATTTCTGAAACCCTTTCTATCATTTCATTCATTTTATATATTATTATATTATAATATGTTAATATATTATTTAACAAAAATAAAAAAGCAAATTATTTTTTTGCTTTTTATATTTTTTATTGTTTAATAATTCTAATTTTCTCTATTTTATCACACTTTTTATCATTTCAAATTTCTACATAAACACCAGAAACAAGATATATATCATCAAGAGATTGCTCTATTTTTCATTTACTAATTCAGCTAAGAAATCTTGGTTTTACACTTTCATAATCAGCTCAAATTATAGAATAAAGTGGTCAATTCATACCTACATCACTTATAAATCAAGTTCATTTTTTAAGTATTATATCATCATTTGTTTGTACATGAGTATGAGTTCAAAACATAAAACTTATATCTCAATCTAAATAATATGCCAATCAATATGCTTCTGCTGTTGCTTCATTGTGAAAATCCAAAATTATTCAATCCAAATTTTCTCATTTAAATTCATCAATTATTTCTCTTGCTTTTAAAAATGGATTTGTAACTTTATGATTCATAAAAACTTCTCATTGTAAATGAATAACTAGAAGTTTTTTACCATTTTTTTCAAATATCTTATACCCCTTTCAAACTAAATCTTGTTCATAAAAATTTGCACATCTTATAAGACGAGAATCTTTCTTTCATAAATAATCTTTGATTTTTTCAAAATTATCAAAAATATGATCACCTGAAGTCATTATATCAACTCCGATTTTTTCTAATTCTATTATATGTTTTTCTATTGCTCATCTTCATGAGCTTACATTATCTACATTTGCTATTACAAAATCAGGATTATATTTTTTTATAAGTCATGGTAATTCTTTTCTTAATCAATCTCTTCAAACTCTACCATAAACATCTCAAAATACTAGTATTTTCATTTCAAAATATATTAATAAAACCGGTAATTGTATTAAAATAAAAGAGACCGGTCTCTTTTATTTTTTATTATAATTCTATTTTTTGTTCAATAGTTTTTTCTTCTACGAAAATATTTTTTCTATAAAATGAATTTAAAAACATAGTGTAAACACCAAATATAAATATAAATTCAAAAATTCTATATAATATTAAAAATATATAATATCTTGTTTGCATAGATTCTATATTTGATAAATCTTTTCAAGCATATTTTTCTTCTAATCATTCATAGTAATATGTATTTATTCCTTTTAATGTTGCTCTATCTTCTTCTTTTAGGCTTAAATATCAATAATATCCTTCTAAATCACTATAATTTCAATTTATATAAGTAGAAACTATTGAAAAAGGTAAATATGCTAATCACACTAATAAAAATGAAATTGTAAAAACAATAAATTTTTTAAATCAAGCAGTTAAATGAAATGATTTTTTAAGCAATGATATTAATCAACTTGTTTTTTCACTTTCTTCTAATAAAAGAAAATATGAAAAAATAAATCTGTAAAATAAATAATATAATTTTATAAGTAATATTACAAATAAAATAAGTGATAATACTGAAAATGCATTTGTTCTATTTGAAACAACCATAAGAGATACTTCTTCAACTCAACCTAATGCAATTATAGAAATACTTAAAATTAATATAAATACTAATACTGGAACTAAGAAAATAACTAAATTTAAAAGTGTTAATTTTAAATATCTAAAATATAATTTATAATTTAAATATTCATTTTTAATAAATTCAATTTTTTTTCATTCTAAATATCAATTACTTAATTTTATAAATAAAATAAATGTAAAAAAGTAACTAAGAGTATATGCTCATAGAGACAATACATATATAAAATTTCATAATAAATCAGTCATATAAACACTATTTAAAAGTGAATTTATGAAATCACCAAATGGAATTCAAGCTGAAAGAGAATAAATAAAAAATAATATAGCAAATGGAATTATAGCTAACGCGCCTAATACAACTCACCAAATAAATATAATAACTTTAGAAATAGTCCAATGTAATAAGTTTTTATATAACAAAGAAATATCACTATATATAGTTTTTACTGCAATTTTCATAATTAGTTTTTAATATATAATTTGAGTATATTTTAATAAAATACATACAATTTGCAAAATAAAAACAAAAAAGTAAAATATACTCAAATTAATTTTTCAAATGCTTATGAAAAAACACGATATTATATTTGGTGCGGTTAGATTACCACTTGATTTTCTGATAATTTTTTCAAGTTTTTATATATCTAGGGAGCTTAGACTTGTTCCTGACTTTTTGCCATGGCTAAATTTACCTGTAAAAACTATATCAAATGAAGCATTATTTAATTTTGCATTATTTTGATGATTTTTATATATTTTTATTTTAGCTATTCATTCTCTTTATCTAATAAAACTTACCTCTTCTAAAATTCAAGAATTTTTTCAAATAATTAGATATTGATTTTATTCTATGGTATTTTTTTCATTTTTCATATTTCTTTGAAAATGAATAATTTACAATACTGATATACCTAGACTTATTATATTTTATACCTTTATAATTTGAACTTTTGGTGTAATTTTAGAAAGGGTTTTTCTAAATAATCTAGAATATTTTTTACTAAAAAAATGATTTTTATCAAAAAAGAAATTGCTTTTAATTACAAACAAAACTACTGATAAAATAAGTGAAATAATAGAAGATATAAATGAATCTAAAATATATAAAATAATAGGATATTCTAACAAAGAGAAATTAGAGTTACAAGATATAAGATATAAATGAAATTTAGAAAAAATTAAAACTTTATTTGAAAAGAAAAAATGTGATGAAGTTTTATATATAGATAGTGATTTTAATAAAAAAGATCTTCATGAACTATGGGAATTAACGAGAATTTTTGGTATAAGATATAGATACATTACAAATTCATTTGATGTAACTAAAACAAATACCACTCTATCACTGATAAATAAAATTCCAGTAATAGAAATAAATAACACTTCACTAGATAACTGGGCAAAAGTATTTAAAAGAATATTTGATTTTGTGGCTTGAATAGTATGAGTTATTATTTTTTCTCCTGTTTTAATTGTGGTTTGAATAATGATAAAATTAGAAGATCCTAGTTGACCTATTTTTTATAAAAATAAAAGAATTGGGCAATGATGAAAAAGGTTTAATTTATACAAATTCAGATATATGAAATGGGAATATTGTATAAAAGATGCTTATTCTAAGCTTAAAAAAGATGATGAAGCATTACTTTTAGAAAAAGAATTAATTGAAAAAAGTTCTACTAGAAATTGACCTCTTTATAAAATAAAAGATGATCCTAGAAAAACAAAAATTTGAACATTTATAGAAAAATATAGTATAGATGAAATACCTCAATTTTTTAATTTAATTATTTGAAATATGAGTCTTGTTTGACCAAGACCACATCAACCAAGAGAAGTAGAAAAATATAGTATAGATCAAAAAAGACTTTTAACTATAAAACCTTGAATAACTTGAATGGCTCAAGTAAACTGAAGAGAAAATAATGACTTTAAAAAAGAAGCAGAGCTAGATATATTTTATATAGAAAATTGGAGTATGTTACTTGATTTAAAAATAATTTTAAAAACATTTAGTGTTATATTATCAAGAAAATAAAAAAAATGAGACAAGTCTCATTTTTTTATTTTCTAATTATTTCAAGTTCCCTTTCATCTTCATTTTCAGTTTTTTTAATATTTATAATTAAATCAGCTTTATAATAAGGTTCTATTATTTCTGGCCATTCTACAAGTACAATTCAAGTATTATTATCCATTATATCTTCTCATCATATAGCAAAAAATTCATCATAATTTGTAAGTCTATATAAATCAAAATGATAATTTTCATCATATTTATTGTAATATGTGTAAGTTGGTGATATAATATCTTGTGTTATTCATATCAAATTATTTAAAATATGCTTACTTAATGTGGTTTTACCTGCACCTAAATCTCATTTTAGAAATACAATACAAGGTTTTTTTATAGTTAATTCTAGAGATTTAATATTATCTATGGTATATTTTTTAATCATATCAAGAAAAAAATGTGTTAAAATTTGATTTAAATAATTTTTTGTATTATAATAAATATATAAATTTAATAAAATAACTTTAAAACATTTTATGGAAACATTAATAGAAGTAAATAAAAAAGAAGAAAATGGTATTATCATTTTTGAATTTTCTTGAGAATTAGATGAGACAAATGCAGATAAAACATTTAAAAGTATTTATGATGCAATTGGTGATTTTTCATGAAAAAAAATCATTTTAAATATGTCTGGATTAAAATATCTAAACTCAAAATCAATTGGTTATATTGCTGATGTATTTTCAAATATTGAAGATAATGAAGGTCAAATGCAAATATCAAATTGTTCTGATTGAGTAAAAGATATATTAGAACTTGTAGGTATTACAACTATTGTTCCTACTGTTGATACTGAAAAAGATGCTATTGCAGCAATGAGTTAATAAATTAAAAAGAGACTTAAAAGTCTCTTTTTTTAGAAAAAAAATTAAAAGAATATGTTTTTAAACATATTCTTTTAATTTTTTTTCAAATTGAACAAGTGAAAAATCTTTTGCTCTTTCTATACAGTCATCTTTCATTTCTATACAAGACTCTATTGTTAACTTATTTATTGCAGCAATTATATCTTCAATATTTGCTTCTTTTGGAATCAAATATCAAGTTTTACCATCAATAATTGTTTCTTTCAATCAACCATCATCAACTCATAAAACAGGTTTTCAAGCAGACATACTTTCAACTGGACTCATACCAAAGTCTTCATCAATTGGTATATAAATAGTTGCTATACATTTCCCTACATAATCAGTAAAGCCTCTATTTCATGGAAGAGTTTTAAAATTTATGTTATTATATCAACTTGCAATAGTAAATATTTTTTGTTTTTGAGGATCATTTTCTCAATAAATTACAAGTAGTTTTTTATCAGGCATTTGTTTAAATGCTTCTACTATTTTATCTACTCTTTTAGCATCAGACAATCTAGCAAAAGATAAATAATAGTCTCTAGTTTCTATATATTTAAATTCATCTAAATTTACAGGTGGATATAAAACAACACTATCAAGTCAAAGAAATTTTTTGATTCTCTTTTGAGTATTTATTGAATTAGTCAAAATTAAATCCATTTTTTTAACATCTCTTTCATACATTTTTTTAAAAATAAAACTAAAAATTTTGAAAGCTGTTTTTAAAAAATAAGGTACCTTTTTTAGATACAAATCATGTAAATCATAAATATATCTAGGTGGGGTATGACAATAATAGATTTTTTTCTGATTTTTATTACAATTTCTAACTGCACTTATACTATCTCAAGAAAAAATTACAGTATCATATTTTTTTAAAAAACCTGTTTTAAACAAAAAAGCAAACTTCAATTTTATATGTCTAAATCATTTTTTAAATATTTCACTTGAAACACTTATCATTTTTCACTTAAATCATTCTTTTCTCAAGTTAAAACTACCTTTACTAAAAAATCATGATGCTAAATCAGCATTTAATGCTTTTGCCATCATAAGAATTAGTCTTTCTCAACCTCACTTATACAAAAATGTATCATGCATTATTATTATTTTATTTTTCATTTCAATTCATTTAATTTACTTAAAGCTTCTATTGGTGTTAGATTATTAACATCAATTTTTTTTAATTCTTGTTCTACTTCACTTATACAAATTACTTCTTTTTCTATATATTCAACTATAGGTTCAGTTCAAAGAGTAAGTTGTCATCAAAAAACCCTACTATGTTCTATTTCCAATTTTTTAAGCATTTTTTTTGCTTCTGTAATAGTTGAATTAGACAATCAAGCAATTTTTGCAACTTCAAGTCAAAAAGATTTTTTTATTCATCCTGGAATTATTTTTCTAAGAAAAACTAGATTTTCTTCATTTTCTCAAACTGCAACTGAAAAATTTGAAACTCATTTTAAATTTTTTGATTCATCAATTAATTCATGATAGTGAGTTGCAAAAAGAGTTTTTGCTTTTATATTATCATGATTTTCTTTTAATATAGCCCAAGCCAAACTCATACCATCATAAGTACTTGTTCATCTCCCTACTTCATCAATTATTACAAAGCTATTTTTTGTAGAATTATTTAATATATTCGCTACTTCTTGCATTTCTACCATAAAAGTAGATTGTCCTAAAAACAAATTATCATTGGCTCAAATTCTAGAAAAAATTTTATCTGTAATTGGAATATTTGCTGATTTAGCAGGTACATAACTACCAATATGAGCAAGTAATATAATAAGTGCATTTTGTCTCAAAAATGTTGATTTTCATCACATATTTGGACCAGTAATAATATGAATAAATTTATTAGTGTTTAAATCTAAACTATTACTTATAAAATCAATAGATTTTTTTTCTATTATAGGATGTCTTCAAGATACTATATTTAAATCATAACTATCAATTATTTGTGGTTTAACATAATTATTTTCATATGCAACTTGAGATAATGCAGATATAAAATCTATATTTGAAGAAATATCTGATGATTTTTTAATATTTGAATAATTATCTAAAATTTTTTCTCTTATATCAAGAAAAATTTCATATTCTCTTGCCCCTTTTTCATTTTGTGCTTCCAAAAATTTTTGTTCAAATTCCTTTAATTCAATAGTTATATATCTAGATGCATTTACCAATGTTTGCTTATGAATAAAAGAATCAGGAATTTTTGAATTTTGAGATTTAGGTATTTCTATAAAATATCCTGATACGTTTGTATATTTTATTTTTAAATTATTAATTTGAGTTTCATTTACTAATCTTGATTGATAAGCAACCAACCAATCTTTTGAATTATTTAGTGTATTTCTATAATTATCAACAATTGAGTCATAACCATCGGCAATTATTTCTCAAGAAGTCAAAGAATTTTCAGGGTTTTCTTTTATAGACCTTTCAAGTAAATCTATAATATTTTCAATTTCTATCAAAATAATTTATTTAGGTTTTAAATATGTTATGATTTTAGTTATAATAAAAGTTTTGTAAAGAAAATATTTACTTGAAAAATAATGTTATTTCTATATTCTCTATATAGTTAAAAATAAAAAAAGTTCCATGATAAAAATACACAAAAATGATTCTATAGTAGATATAATTATAAAAATAAAAAACAACACTGAAAAAGAGCTAATTATAGAGTTTCCTTTTGGTCATCCTGTTTTACATAATTATACTTCTTTAAAAATAATAAAAACAAAAGCAGCAAAAAGAGAGTTAATTATCATAACAAATGATAAAACTGCTAAAAAAATATGAAAAAATTTAGGTATAAAATATTCTATAACTGACAATCCTGATTTAGTAGAATATAATTATACTTTTTTGGAGTATTTTCTATACACTTTTAAAAATTATTTTAGAGAAATAAAAGATGTATTTTTACAAAAACATCATGACAATGTATTATCAAGATATAATAAAAAATATTGAAACTGAAAAATAGGATATTTTATTACATTTATATTTTTTTCATTTTTTCTTTTATTATTTATATTTTACTTTGCAGTTAATAAAACTTATATTTATATAAGCCCTGAAGTTGATGTAAAAACAAAAGCTAAAAATTTTATTTTTACTGAAATGAAAGAAGATGAGTATGTACTTGATGAAAATACAATAAAATTAAAAAAAATTGAAAAAGTTGTTTCTATAAATGAAAAATTTTGAACATCTTGAATATCAGAAGAAACAGTATCAAGTTCAAGATGAAAAATAACTTTATATAATAAATTTAAAGATGAAATTGATTTAAGAGAAAATACAAGAGTTGAAAGTGCTTCTTGAGTTACATTTTTAATAGAATGAGATGTTACAATACCAGCTAGCAGTGTAAGCTGAAGTTGAGAAGTTATTCCTGGAAAAATAGATGCTTATGCAGTTTCTAGAAGTCATGATAATACTGGTAAAATATCTGGTAGTAAAGCAAATATATGATCTTGAACTACTTTGATATTACCTTGATTAAAAGAAGATAAAGACCAAATATATGCTATATCAATCACAGATTTTAAATGAGCAAATGACAACTATACAAAAGTTTTAACAAATGATGATATAGAAAATGCTAAGTTATTACTTAGATGAAAAATAGAAAATGAAGCTTTAAAACAACTAAAAAATGATATAGTTGAATCAAATAAGATAAATAATGTAGAATTTGAAATTTTATGAATAGATGATATTATAAAATATTCTAATTTTGAAATATTTTGACTTGAAAATTTAAAACCAGGAGAAAAAATAGAAAAATTTGAATTATGAGCAACTATAAAGATATCAACATATTCTTATAACAAAGAACTTCTTATAAGTAAAATGAGAAATGATATAAATAACAATATAATTGAGGACGTAGAAGAAATATTAGAAATAAATTCTTCATCTCTTAGAATTGCAAATATATTATGGACTGAAAATTACCCATATTCTATAAAAGCAACAGCTCAAGTTGAAGTACTTTTTATACATAATTTTCTAAGTAAAACAAATAGTTATGTAGAAAGACTAAAAACTATTGTAGCTTGAATGGATAAAGAAGAAGCTGAAAAAATACTATTAAATAATAGTAAAATAAGTAACGTAAAAATAGAAACTAAACCATTTTTTATAGATAATATATCAAAAATTACTGATAATATAATATTTAAAGTAGTTAGAGACTAAAAAAAAGATTGCATAAGCAATCTTTTTTTATTAATCTCTTTTTCTGAAACCTCATCTTGATGAACTAGATCTAGAAGAAGAACCTCCTCTATATCCACCTCTTGAACCTCATCTACTTGAAGAACCTCCTCTATATCATCCTGAACTAGAAGATGAACTTGATGCTCAATCTCTTTTAGCTTCAACAATAAGTGGTTTTTGAGGATTTAATTCTTTAAATTTTTTTAATACAAATGATGAATCATCATCACTTAAATTAATAAAAGAAAATTCTCTCATTATGTCTATATTACCAACATCTCATAATTTGCATTCAGCTTCTTTTTCAATAAATTGAATTAATGAACCTGGTGAAAATCAATCAAGTTTTCATTTAGCAACAAATAATCTTCTTTGACCTGGAACTGGTGCAAAACCTCTTTCACCTCTTTCTCATCTATCACTTCTTTCTCATCTATCTCATCTACTATCAGAAGAAAAACTATCTTCTCTTAATTCACTATAATGAGTAGTTGAAAATTCTTTTCAATATCATTCTTTTAATATAGCAGCAATTATTTCTTCAGGAGGATTACCTAAATCAAGTAAATCTTTTGCTAAATCAATATAGTGTAATTCATCTTTATTTAATAATAATTCTTTTGTATTATCTATTAATCTTTTTTTCTTAAATTCAATTACATCAGAAACTTCTGGTAATTTTTCTACTTTAATTTTTGATTTAATAGCAGTTTCAATCCAAGAAAGCATTCTTGAATCTTTTCTTGATACAAAAGAAATAGCTTCTCATTTATTTCAAGCTCTACCAGTTCTACCAATTCTATGAGTATATGTTTCTGGATTATCAGGAAGAGAGTAATTAACTACATGAGTTAAGTTATTTACGTCAATTCATCTAGCAGCAACATCAGTAGCAACAAGAATTTTTATAGATCAATTTTTAAATCTAGCAAGAGTTTTTTCTCTCATTTTTTGTTCTATATCACCATGAATTCATTCTACTTTATACCCTCTACTCATCAATTTTGCAGCAACTTCATCAACATCAGCTTTTGTTCTACAAAATAATATACCATAAAAATCAAATTCTACTTCTATTACTCTACAAAGTGCTTCAAATTTATCTCTATCATTTATTTTATAACATTTTTGTTCTATATTTGAATTAGTTAATTCATTTCTTTCAATAGTTACTAAATCATGATCTTTGATATATTTATTTACTATATCTTTAATACTTTTTGGCATAGTAGCTGAAAAAAGTAAAACTTTTTTATCTTTTGGAGTAAATGTAATTATTTCTTCTATTTCTTCTTTAAAACCAATATTTAACATTTCATCAGCTTCATCTAAAATAAAATATTTTATTTTATCAATATTTAAAGTTCTTCTTTTTGTTAAATGATCTATAACTCTACCTGGAGTACCTACAACTATTTGTGGACCAGATCTTAAACCTGATAATTCATCTCTAATATTTTGACCTCAATAAAGTAATTGAATTTTAACTCCTTCATCTGCAAATGATTTTATTTCTTCTGCAACTTGAATAGCTAATTCTCTAGTTGGTGCTAAAATAAGAGTTTGAATATCTCTTGAATGTACATCTATTCTTTCTAAAACTGGAAGTGCAAATGCTGCTGTTTTACCAGTACCAGTTTGAGCTTGACCAATAATATCTTTGTTACCATTTAAAAGTAATGGTATAACTCATGCTTGAATTGCACTTGGATATTCATAACCTTTTTCAGTTATTTTTTTTAACATTTTTTCTGATAAACCTAAGTCTGAAAATTTAATTTTCGTATTAGTATCCATTGCATCTATTTTTTTCACTAAATCTGACATTTTTATATGTATAAAAAATTAAAACAATTAAAAAAAGAACCGCAAACATAGCAAGTCCTTCTTTTATAAAAGAGAACTTCCAAATAAAAACAAATAATGAGTATAATCAATTTTTTTCGCGTGTGGTTTCCAGTAACCCAAATTAATTATATTCCATTATATTGAGTCTTTCGGAAATTGTATTTTTTTAATCGATGGGAGTATATTGACTTTTAAAATAAATGCAAATTAAAAAAAAAGATAAGAAATAATCTTATCATTTTTTTTGTTTATCAGTTTTTTTAACTTTTTTAGGTCTATCAAATGTTTTGTATGGAATTCAATATGATTCAAATAATCATCTAGAACCATCATTTGATTTTTTATTATCTTGTAATCATAAACCTTGTATATAAAAGTCAGCAATTTCCTTAGTTGCAGCTTCAATTTCAAGAAGTGTTGGAATTCAAGCATAATCATCTATATCAAATTTAATCTTTCATAATTCATAAGCAACTCTTTGTTTTTTCTTTGCTCTTGTTTTATAAAAACCTAAATAATGTAATAATTCAGTAAATAAAACTACATTATTAATTTTAAATTCTTTTTCATAACAAACTCTCATTACTTCAGAATCTGGATCTTGAGCTTCTTTTCTTTTTATTGTATAATAAAATGTAGAATGCCCTGATGAATCTCTTTTTTCTCTTATTCTAAAACTTACTTTTCATTTCATTGATTCAATATGATCTTTATCAAAATCATAATAAGTATCAATAACTAATCATTCAAAAATTTTCTTAGCTCCTGCCCTATTTGATAATGCATCTTCTAGTGCAACTTTATCTATTTCAAGTATTTTTAATTCTTTTTCTTGCTCTAATCAATTTATTAAGTTATCACTAAGCTTTATTAAACCATATTCATGTGATTTAATTAATAATTCACTTAATGAATTTTTTCAAAGTATATTTTCAATTTCAAGTTTTGTAAATTTTTGAACTGAAACTACTTCTGTAGGCATCTCTATTAAATTTGTACTTAAAAATTCAAGAAATCTATTTACATCCAAAGTTTTTTCAGAATCAGGTTTTTTAGTTACCATATGCTATAATGTTAGTTAGTTATTTTTAATATAAATAAAAAACCAATTAAATCAAGTATTTGTTTTAAAATTAAAAAAATAAAATTAGACAATACAAAAATATATCTATAATTAAGTGACGATTATGATTTAAAAATAATAATAAAATGATAGATTTTATAATAGAACTTATAAGTGATAACATAAATATTTTTTTAACAATATTAATAATAATTTGATATTATATTATTGAATTAATACTTAAAAATAATGTTAAAAAAGTAAAAAAAGAAATAAACAAAAAATATAGTGAAGAAGAACTTGAAAATATAGAAAACATAGATTCTCTTGATCAAGACTTATATATAGAATACTATAAAAGAAAAAATATAATTAAATTTCTAAGATTAGCTATAGCATTTTCAATTGTATGATCATTTATACTATTCAAAATTCCTTGAATTTTTTCATTTTTAGCAATTGCAATATGAGCGATAATAATAACTTTTAAAGAAACTATTTTATCTTTTTTTGGTTTTTTTTATGTAACAGCACATTTTAGAATATGAGAAAATATAGTTCTTTGAGACCAAAATAACACTATAAGATGAGAAATAATATATATAAATATATTAAATATTGGTCTTATTTGAAAAAATGAAAATTGAGAACACAACTGACAATTTTACACTGTTCCAAACTTCAAATTTATATTAGAAAACATAAAAAGAGAAGAACTTGGTATATGAAAATACAAAAAGGAAGAATTTGAAATATATTTTAATAATAACTTATTTAAAATACATTATGAAGAATTTTTATCAAGATTAAAAGAATTTTTAGATGAAAATTTAGTAAAAAATAACATAAACAATGTTTGAAATTATAAAAGCTTCATTTGATATAAATATAAATTAAGATTTAAATATGAAAAAGAATATTTAATAATAAAAATTAATATTGTAGAAAAACAAAGAGCAATTCTAGATATACAGAATAAAATAGCACTTTTTGTAGAATCAAATAAAAAAAGATAGTTAGCTATCTTTTTTTATTTGGTCATTTTCTAACAGGTGCTTTTTTTGATCAAGTACTTCTAGGAGAAATTGGTTTAGGAGAAGTTTTTGAAACTGGTTTTTTAGTTGTGTTTTTTGAAACTGGCTTTTTTACAGTTCTAGATTTTATACCAAGTTTTTCTCAAATTGTTTTAGGGCCTTTATCTCTAACTGATTCAGTTTTAAATAAAGTAGTTCTATTTGAAACTTTTGTATTTCAAGTTTTTTTAAGACTTGTTTTTTTATCACTAAATCTTTTTTCTTCTAAACTCTTACTATCTTTTGAAGTTTTACTAGAAAATTTAATTCATGTACTTTTTCTTGTTTTTTTCTTAAATTTTTCTTTACCATTTTCATCAAAATTATCATATCACATGATTTTTCATTTTGGAATAACCTCATTTTTATAATCTTCATCTGAAACAACTTCAAGTTTGATTCCAGTTGTTTTTTCTATTTTTTCTAAATTTGATTTTTCAGTTTCTACACAAAATGTAATTGCAACTCATTTTTTCCCTGCTCTTGCAGTTCTTCAAATACGATGAATATAATCTTCTGGAGCCAAAGGTATATTGTAATTAACAACACAAGATAAATCAGCTACATCCAATCATCTAGATGCTATATCTGTTGCTACAAGTACCTTAATTTCACCACTTTTAAGTGAATTTAACGCTCTTTGTCTAGCGTTTTGAGCTTTAAATTTATGTAAACTATCACATTTTATTCATACTGCTTTAATATATTCCAATATATATTCTGTATCATCTTTTGTTTTTACAAATATTAGTATAGAACTAAATTCTTTTTTCTTAACTATATATTGTAATAATTGCCTTCTATTACTGCTTTTTACATGATAAACTTGTTGTTTTATAGCACTAACAGGAGCATCAACTTTATGAATTGTTATCACTTCAGGACTAAGTAAAACACTTGTTGCTAATTCTTTTATTTCTTTTGGCATAGTTGCTGAAAAGAAAAAAGTTTGTCTTGATTTTGGAACTCTTTTAATTACTTTTTTTACATCTCATAAAAAACCCATATCAAGCATTCTATCTGCTTCATCTAAAGTAAGTATTTCAACATATGATAATTTGATAATTCATTGGCTAATTAAGTCTTCTAATCTACCTGGCGTAGCAATTAGTATGTCAACTCATTTTTCAATCGCCTTAACTTGATGAAATTGATTTACTCAACCATAAATAACTGTATATTTATAATTTGTATTTGTGCAATAAGGTGCAAATGTTTCTCAAATTTGTATAGCTAATTCTCTAGTTGGAGCGATAACTAATGCTCTAATTTTTCTTGTTTTCTTTCAATCTACAAGTCAAAGTTCTATATCTTTGTTGTAAAGTCTTTGCAAAATAGGTAAAGCAAAAGCCAAAGTTTTACCACTACCAGTTTGAGCAGATCATAAAATATCCTTCCCTTTCATTGCCAAAGGAAGAACTTTTTCTTGGATTTCAGTAGGAGTTTTAAATCCTGCCTTATCTATTGCTTTTAATAATGGTGGAATAATATTTAATTCATTGAAATTCATAATTGATGTTTTTTATTTATTATATGTCTTTGGATTATATTGCATTAATCTAAAAAACAAAATATAAAGTAAGCTTTTAATTTTTTCTTGACTAAATATGAAAATATTTTAAAATACAAAAGCGTTTTTCAACAATTTTGGAGCAAACCATGAAAAAAACTCTCAATATGCGACTTCCTCAAAACGTCAACGGCAGGATGACTGCAAAAGACGAAGAAAGGATTTACAAGTTATTCAAAAAACGTGTAAAAGGAAAAAGCGAACACAACTACGTAGACAAAGGTGAAAAACCTGTGTTGTTGAGGTTGCACCTCAACGGTTCACTCTTTGACTCCGTGACTGAGTTTCTGGTCACTTATGGCTCTTTTGAAATCCTCAAGGGCAAAACACCAGGAACTGAAAATGATGAAATCGGCTTCACGGCACTTGTGCGAACAATTGTCGTTGATACCCCTTTCAGACTCACTGTTTTGAAAAAGCAATTCAAAGCAAGCCTCGAATCAGTGAAGTAAAAAACACCCCGTATCCGAAAGGATATGGGGTTAGTTTTTATTTAATAATAATATTTTTAAATAATTTATATATTAAAAATCAAACCATAAAACCAAAAGTATTTAATATAACATCATCAATATCTGTAACTTTATAACTAAATCATAAAAATAATGAAATAATAAACTGAGAAAGTTCTACAAAAATAGATGAGAAAAATCCTATAAATAACTCATATTTAAAATATCATTTATACTTCAAAATAAATTGGAATAAAAATCACATAGGAATAAAAAGTATAATATTACCAATAATTTGCTTAAATTTAACAATAAATGGTAAATTATTATTTAAATAAATCTCCAAAATAGATGAAAATGGAATATAATTATTAGTATTTGTAGAATAAATTGATATTTCTTTCAATCAAGAAATAGGAATTGGGAAAAGAGTAACTCATAAAACAAATATAATGTAAAAATAAAAAAAAGTACAAAATATAATTTTTATAAAGCTTATTTTTTTAAATAAAAAAATTACAAGAAATAATATATAAATTGAAAAAGAAACAATATATAAAAAATCTAATCCTAACATATTGAGTTATTTATATTATAAAAAAATCACCCCCTTTTAGGAGTGATTTTTATTTTATTATTTGATGGCACCCCCACTTGGAATCGAACCAAGCACGCAGGATTTGGAGTCCTGCATTATAACCGCTTAACTATGGAGGTATATAAATCTCTTTTTAAAGAGATTTATTTTATTATATACTGAATCTGTAAAATGCAGTAATTGATTTTTCACCAATAAAGTTTTTAACTTTAACATTTGGATCCATAACAAAATCTTGTTCTAATAAAGAAATTTCAGATTTAAATTTTCCCATTTTACCATCAATAATTTTAAGTAAAACTTCATCTGGTTTCCCAGCCATTTTTGGATCATTTTTCATCATTTCTAATTGAATTGATTTTTCTTTTTCAACTACTTCATCACTGATATCATCAGCACTTAAAAATTCTGGATTTGAAGCAGTAACATGCATAGCAACTTGTTTTGCTTTTTCAGCATCAGTACCTGCAGCAGCAACTATTAAAGCAGCTAATTTACCATTTGAGTGTACGTATGCAGAAGCAATACCACCTTCATAAATAGAATAATTAGAAACTTGTAAGTTTTCACCCATTTCTAATGCATAATTTTTATTTATAAGTTCTTGAGCAGCTTCTTTTGAATCAGCACCATTAGCTTTTAAAAAGTTAACTACATCATCAAGCATAGTTTTGAATCTATCAGAATTTGCAAGAAAATCAGTTTCACAAGAAACAGATATAACATAAGCTTTACCTCCTTCTGTTAATATTCTTATTCATCCTTCTAAAGTTTCTCTATCAGCTTTTTTAGCAGCTTTAGCTAAACCTTTTTTTCTAAGTTCTTCAATAGCTAAATCAATATCACCATTTGTTTCTTCTAATGCTTTTTTACATTCCATCATACCGATTCATGTAATTTCTCTTAATTCTTTTATTAGAGCAGCTGTAATTACCATAATCAAAATAATATTAAAATATAAATTTTATAATTCATCTGATTTATCAGAATTAACTGGTTTATCAGATTTTGATTTATCGAAAAAATCGTCAATAAATTTGATTTGAATATCTTCTCCTATGTAAGTTTTATATCACATAAAAACAGAAACTCAAACATAAAATAATCATAGTAATCATTTAAACAACCATGAAACCAATATCAATAAGATAAGGTAAGCTCAAAATATAACCATACCATATCTAACATGTTTCTCTAAAATAGCAGTTTTCTTTTTTTCTACATAAAATAAGATAAAAGCAACAAGAGGAACATAACATAAAGCATATTTCAAATTTTCATTTGTTTGTTTATTTTCGTCCATAATATATTTTTAAGAATAAGGAATAACTACATAATAATTATTCCTTAAAAAATTCAAATTAATTTTGTTCAGTAGTTTCAACTTTAGCTTCTACTTCAGCAACTTTTTTTGGAGTTCTTTTAGCTGGAGCTTTTTTTTCACCACTTACTTTAGTTTCAGCAACTTTTTTTACTTTAGCTGGAGCAGTAGTTCCAGTAGAAGGAGTAGAAGTTACTTCTCTAGCTTTTCCTGATAATGATTCTTTTAATGCAGCTGCAATATATTCAATTGATTTAACTGAATTTGTATTTGCAGGAATACAATTAGTAAGAACAGTATCATCACCATTTGTATTTAAAACAGCGTATGATAATAATTTTAATTGATTAGCTTCTCTAACAGCTTGTTCTTCAAAAACACCATCAATAACAAAAATTACATCTGGGATTTTTTTCATTTCTTTTACTCAAGCGTATGCTTTATTTAATTTTTCTAATTCAAGCATTTTAGATGCTTTTTCTTTTTTACTTAACATATCAAAAGCTCCACTATTTAAATCTTTATCTAATTGTAAATAAGTAGCAATTCTTCTTTTAATAGTTTTAAAGTTTGTTAATAACCCTGGTACCCATTTTTCAGCAACGTAAAAATGTCCTGATTCAGCAGCTAATTTAGAAATAGCATCTCTTGCTTGTAATTTTGTAGCAACGAAAAGTATTTTTTTACCACTTGTGTGTAATTCTTTTAATTCAGCTTTAACTTCTTCAATTTTTGAAGCAGTTTTAGTTAAATTAATTACGTGTATACCATTTACTGATCCATAAATATATCTTTTCATTTTTGGATTCCAGTAATTAGATTTATTACCAATATGTAATAAATTATCAAACATTGAATTTAAGATTGTTTTTTCCATTTTTACCTTGTATATTAATTATTAAATCAAGACTATTTTGAGAAAACTCAAACAGGTAGTCTTTGTATAATATTTTTGTATAGAGAGAAAGATTCCTCTCTATTTCCCAAAAATATTTTTTTATTAAATTTTAAATTATTCAGCTTTTGCTTCTTCTGATTTAACTTCTGAAGTTTCTTCAGCTTTAGGCATATCAGCAGGAGCTTCTTGTAAAGCTTTTAATGATAAACCAATTCTTTTTTTCTCAGGTTCGAAATTGATAATTTTTGCAGTAACTTCTTCACCAACTTTAATATGATCTCTTATGTCTTTAACAACACCATGAGAAATTTCAGATAAGTGAATTAAACCTTGAATTCAACCTTCAAGATCCATAAACGCACCAAATTTAGATATTCTAGAGATTGGAGCAGTAATTGAATCATTAAGTTTAAATTTTTTAGCAAGAACATCCCAAGGATTTTCTTTAAGTCTTTTAATAGATAATGAAATTTTTTCACTATCAAGTCCTATAACTTTAACTTTAACTTTCATTCAAACTTTAGCAAATTTTGAAGGATCTGTAACATGTCCCCAATCAATTTCAGAAACGTGAACTAAACCTTCTAAACCATCAAAAGTAACGAATAAACCGTATGATAAAATACCTGAAATAGTACCTTCAACGATATCTCCTTCTTTTAAGTTTTTTAATGCTTCACCTCTATTTTCTTCAATAGCAGCTTTTTCAGAGAAGATGATTTTTTTACCAGCTTCATCTACATTTATAACTCTTACTTTAAATGGAACACCAACTAAAGAATCTAAATGAGCAAGAATTTTTTCAGGATCAGCTCCTTCAACTCTTGGATAATGTAATGGAGTTAATTGAGAAACAGGTATGAACCCTTTTAAACCATCAATATCAACTAGTAAACCTCATTTATTAGCTTCAGTAGGTCTAACAGTAATAATTTCATTAGATGTGTTGTATTTTGTAAGATTTGAAAGATTTTTAATTTGATTAGCTCTTTTTAATGAAAGAATTAATAAACCTCTTTCTACAGAATCACCTAAAACCATTACTTCAATTCCTTGACCAGCTTGTAAGTCATTTAAATCAATAGTGTTACCTACTTCTTTTGCAACTACTAAACCAGTAAATTGATTGTTAACATTTACTAAAATATTTTTCTTTTCAATTTTAATAATTGAACCAGAAATAACTTCTCCTTGTTTTGGATATTTAATCTCAGGAGATGCAGCAAATAACTCTTCAAATAGAGTTAAATCTTGTTTTTTTGCAACCATGGCAAACATATGTTAAAAAAATAAAATAATACCATCTAGTATTTAGATAGCTATAAATTTAAGAATTAATTCTTTTAGTTTTATAAGGCTTTTAAAAAAAGAAATAACTAAAAATCTATGTAGTAAAAAGTAAGCTTAGGACTTAATAACTTTCTACTTAAAAACTTTTAATTTTTATTTTATATATGGGGTGCTCGAAGGGGTTCGAACCCTCGACCTCCAGAGTCACAATCTGGCATTCTAACCAACTGAACTACGAGCACCATATATGCTTCCTTGAAAAAAGCCCGGTTATTATATTAAAAAAGCTCTATTTGTCAAAATAAAAATAGGCCTTTTTTTAGCTTTTTTTTAAAAAGAGTAATAAAATATAAATATATATATAAAAACCCTGTTATGAGCAAAAACAAAAATGATGAATTTATATCAATAGTTTGACATGAACTGAGAACTCCTCTAACATCAATTAGATGATATATTTCAATGATTTTAGAGTGAGATATGTGAGATGTAAGTCCTGAAGCTAGAAAAGCATTAAATCACTGCTATGATAGCTCTGTTAGACTTATAAATCTTGTAAATGATGTACTTGCATTATCAAAAATAGAATCATGAAAAATGGAATATTATATGCAAGAAGTAATAATAACTGAATTACTTAAGTTAGTTTATAATGATGTTTTTCTTGAAATTGAAAACAAGTGAGTGAATTTTGAAATAGAAATAGATAAAAATTTAAAATGAAAAGAAATAAATATAGATCCTGATAAAATAAGACAAGTATTTATAAATCTAATTAACAATGCCGTAAAATTTACAGATATTTGATGAAAAATAATAATAAAAGCAAGTAAAGTAAAAAATAAAGTAAAATTTGAAGTTATTGATAATGGTATATGAATTCCTAAAGAAAAAATTAAAGAAATTTTTGAAAAATTTAGTCAAATAGAATCTAGTATGCAAAGACAAAATACAACTGGTCTTGGAATATGACTTGCATTATGTAAAAATTTTATAAAAGACTTCTGAAGTGAAATAGAAGTAAAATCTCAAGTTTGAGAATGAAGTAATTTTAGTTTTGAATTAAACTTAATTTAATTTCCTAATATAATCAATATGAAAAAAATATTAATAATTGAAGATGATAAAGTATTAAGTGAAATGTATGCTTTAAAATTGAGAAAAGAATGATTTGATGTAAAAGAATCAATCAACTGATTAGAAGGTTTAACTTGCATTTGAGAATATAATCCAGATGTAATACTTCTAGATATAATGATGCCTACAATGAATGGTTTTGAAACATTGGAAGCTATAAAGCATCAAACATCTTCAAGAAGCAAAATAGTTATGTTTACAAATGTAGTTGATAAAGATAAGATAGAAAAAGCTATGGAAGCATGAGCCGATGATTATTTAATTAAGGCAAATACAAATCCAAGTGATGTAGTAGAAAAAATAAATTTACTACTTAAGAAAAAAGAAATACCTCATGAACCAATTTATATAAAACCAGGATTAAACATATTTAAAATGAAAAATCCATTAAATGAAGATGAGGACATAGAAATAAGTATAAATATAAAAATATAAAAAAAAGATATGATTAATTTCATATCTTTTTTTGTATTTCTATTAATATAGAATCAAAGTATGCTCTTGTATCAAAATTATTTGTTGTATTATATAATTTTGATTTTATAGATGATAATCAAATTCTTCAAGAAAAGAATATATCATAATTTTTTGGATTTTTTTCCAATTTTTTTAATACTTTTTCATATCATTTTGTATAAACCAAATCTTTTAAGAAAAATTGATTTCATCAAACACTAGCATAACGATGAAAACGATAATAATAATGCATTGCTTTTTCACGAGAAAATCCCTTAATTTTAAGTACATTATATATACGTTCTTGTTTTTGTTTTTGACTTAATTTTTCATTTAACAATATAGCATAACAAACATCATAATATGCATTATATTTTAATCCTGGAATCAATTTATCACCATAAAAATACTCATTATAAAGTGAAAAACCTTCTTCTAATTTCATATAATCAGAAAAACCATAACTAGTTCAAAAGTTTCTTATATTATTATATCTTCTAAAAAAATGAGTCATTTCATGAAAAAAAAGTGTGATTAATTCTCTAAGTGAATAAGTTTTCTTATTTGGGATAACTAATACTCCTGAAGAATGAGACATAAATGCATAAGCTCAAAACTTATATTTTAATCCTGGAACTTTTTCTACTGAAATTTTTAAAAGTTCAATCAATTGATTTTTTGTTATTAATTGATTATTCTCTTCTTGCGCTGTTATAATTACATCTTTTTGTATATCATTTTTTGTTACTCAAAAAAATATTTTATTATAATAATCATAATCAAATTCTGGATATGAAATTTTATATTTTGGATCTATTTTATTAGCTTCAAAATCATACACATTTTTTAAAAAATCTATCTTTTTATAACTAAATTTTATTTCTTTTTTTAAAATTTCATAATGTAATAATTCTAATTTTGATTTATTTTTTTCAACTCTATTAAGTATTTTTTGAAGTTTTGCTTTTTGAGCATAAAGATTTCATAAATATATATATCTATAATCTTTTAAATCTACAATTTTAGAATATCAAAAAATTACAGGATTCTGCATGATATTGTTTTTCATAAGTGGTTTAAGTAAAACCACATTATTTCTAGATATACTTTTTAAAAATTTGGTAAACATATAAATATGTAATTGATAATTATTCTTAATATACAAAAAATAGTAGACATGTCTACTATTTTTTTAATAAATTAACAAATACTTCACTAGGCAAACTTACTTTTCAGAATTGTCTCATTTTCTTTTTACCTTGTTTTTGTTTTTCAAGTAATTTTTTCTTTCTTGTTATATCTCAACCATAAAGCTTTGCAGTTACATCTTTTCTCATAGCTGATATATCTTCTCTTCATACAACATCACCTCAAACTACTGCCTGAATTTTTATTGTAAAAAGTGCTTTTGGAATAGACTCTTTTAGATTAGCACATATTTTTCATCATAAATAACGAGATTGTTTTCTATGACAAATAAAAGCTAGCGCATCTACTTTTTCGTCTGCTATAAGTATTTCTAATTTTACTAAATCATCTTCATTATAACGAATAAACTCATAATTAAGAGAAGCATAACCTGAACTAAGTGATTTAATTTCATCATAAAAGTCTCAAATCAATTCATTCATTGGTAATTCATAAGTAAGCATTACTCTATCACTGTCAATAAATTGTTGATTTTTAAAAATTCATCTTCTATCTTGACTTAATTGCATCAAATTTCAAACGTATTCAAGTGGAGTAATTATTTCTACTTTTGCAATTGGTTCTTCTATATAAAGATATTTTTCTCTATTTGGAAGTTCCTCTGGATTTGAAATAAGTATTCTAGTACATTTTTGTCATTTTTCATTATCTATATATTCTGGAAGAAATCTAGAATATTCAGATCTTTTATCTCAAAGTAAAACTACTCTATATGTAACTTGTGGAGCAGTCATTATAACATCCATTCCAAATTCTCTAAGTAATCTTTCTTTTACTATTTCTAAATGTAATAATCAAAGAAAACCACATCTATAACCATGTCATAAAGCTGGAGAAACATCTGTTTCAACAGAAAGAGCACTATCATTTAATACTAGTTTCTCCATTGCATCTTTAAGTAATGGATATTCACTACTATCCATTGCAAATATACCTGCATATATAAATGGGGTAACTTTTGAAAATCATTCAATTGCTTTTGCATTTTCTGGTTTTTCTTTTGGTCATTCTACCATTTCAGGCTTCCACATAGTATCTCAAACTTTTGCATCTCTTATAGTTTTTAATCAAGTAACTACATATCAAATAGTCCCTACTTCTATTTTTTTATCACTTGTATATCCTGGTGAAAAATAACCTACATCAAGTGCTTCTATTTTTTTATTTGTATTTAAAAAATGGCAAGTATCCCCTTTTTTAATTTCACCTTGAAAAACTTTTACATATGAAACTACTCATCTATAAGCATCATATTGAGAATCAAAAACAAGTGCTTTTAATTCATCATTATCAGGTTTTTTTTCTGAAAAAACTTTTGGCGATGATACTCTTTTTATTACTTCATCTAATATTGTTTCTACATTTTCTCAAGTTTTAGCTGAAACTCATATAATTTCAGATTTATCACAACCTAGTAAATTAATTATTTCTTCTGCTACTTTATCAAAATCAGCAGCTGGTAAATCTATCTTATTTATAACAGGTATAATATCTAAGTCATTTTCAATTGCCATATAAACATTACTCAAAGTTTGTGCTTCAATTCATTGAGTTGCATCAACTATTAAAAGAGCACCTTCAACAGATGCTAAACTTCTAGAAACTTCATATTGAAAATCAACATGTCCTGGAGTATCAATTATATTCATTTGATAACCTTTCCAATTCATACGAACTGGAGTTAATTTTATTGTTATTCATCTTTCTTGTTCCAATTCCATCGTATCAAGCATTTGCCCATTCTTCATATCTCTTTTATCTATAGTTCAAGTGATTTCAAGTAGTCTATCAGCAAGAGTTGATTTACCATGGTCTATATGAGCTATAATACAAAAATTTCTAATTTTATTTAATTCCATATCTTTTTAAAACATATATTTATATAATTATCTGGCGTATTTTATAAATAAAATACAAAAAGTAAAGCCATAAAAAAATGAAACCTGCAGGTTTCATTTTTTTATATATTTAAATAATTTCTAAAAATTTTAAATATATTTTTCTTTTTTATTTTTTTATTTTCTTCAAATTCATCAACAATTAATAAATTCCCATAATGTTCTTTTACAAATTTAAAATCTTCTGCTAATTCATCATAATTTTTATTTGCCATTTTAATAGCTCATATTTTTATGAATCAATCCTTTGTTAATCAAATTTCTTTTCAAATAGCTGTTTCATCAGTTTCAACCTCATAAATAGAAGATTTTTCTTTTAATTTTTCTATCAATTTATGATTAAAACTTGTAAGTATTCATTTTTTTGTTGAATATATGTTAGCCACTATATTACTCTCTTTTAATTTTGGTAACTTCAAATCTTTATTACAAACTAATTCATAAATATTTAATCAATATGCATTTTTTAAAAGTTCCAATCTTCAACCTCAAATTCTTCAATTTATTTCTACAGTTTTTAATTCTCATTTACTGTTTATTTTAAATTCATGGTGAATGTATGTATTTTTTATTCATGTTGCCTCAACAGTTGAAGAAACAAAAACAGACAATTTTTTTCACTTAAATTCACTTTCAGTTTTCTTTGATGAAATTCTAGCTAATACTCAATAATCTTCAAAATTTATATCTGTTAAAAGTCTTTGTTTAACTGGTTTTGTAAGAGTTATTTTTCATTCTTCATTAACAAAATAATCAACAGAATACAAAGTTCAATCTATAAATTCTTCTATTAATAATTCTTTTGTATGAATTCATCTAAGTTCTAATCTATCATGGAATTCATTATAATGTGATATATAATTATCAAAATCACTTCTATTTTTTATTTTTGCAACTCATGAACTTTGTACTCAATCTACTGGTTTAATTATAAAAGGATATGGAACATTTTTTTCTATATCTTCTATTTTTAAAGTTTCAATTGTTCATTTGATAAATTTGATTCCTAAATTTGGATTATGTTTTTGTATTAATTCTCTTTGTAAAAATTTATTTCTATAAATTTTTGGGTTTGTAGTTATTTTTTGTCAGATACTTTTTTTAACCTCATTTGCTATATTTATAAGCAATTCTAAAGTTGTATTTACAAATATAATTTCAAAATTTTTATTTAACTCTGATACTTGATTAATTAAATCAGATTTATTTGAATAGTTATATAGAAAAATACCTAATTGATCTAACTTGGATAATAAATCGATGTATTCTACTTTTTCTCATTTATAAAAAATAATATTTTTTATAGAATGCTTTTTTGATATTTCTTGCATAGCTTCAATATCAGCAGTAAAAACTTCGCTTTTCATCCTAGATTTAGTCATTATGTGGATTATAGCTTTTTTATGCATTATTTTTATTATTTATAAAACAAAATACAATTTAATATGTATAAATTTATTTCTAATTACAATAAGGACCAGATTATAAAAAAAAATATGCATTCTTCAAGTTTTTCTAGTTAACTATTTGTTAAATTCTCCAAATAATTGGCACCAAATAGATATATCTAAATCTTCTCATCTTGTATTATCTTCTATGGAATACTTAGAAAAAACTTGTATAATTAAGTCTTTATCATAACCAGAATTAGATAAATTTTTTGATAATTTTTTTCTTGGTTCTCTAAAAGCTTTTTTTATAAATTCTAAAAACTTAGAATCATCTATATCTTTATATAATTCATGACTTTTAAAGAGTAAAACACTTGATTCTACTTTTGGAGCTGGAATAAAATTTTGTCTTCATACAAATATTTCATCACTTACAATACATTTTTTTGAAACAAAAAGTGATAAAACAGAAGTTTTTTCTTTTCATTTTCAAAGAATCTTATCTCATACATCTTTTTGCATAAGTATAACCATAGATTCTGGTTTATATTCTACATCATACAAAAAATGTCTCAAAATAGGACTTGTAATATAATAAGGGATATTTGCAATAACACTATAATCTTTATGTTCTGGAATATATTTTAAAACATCAATATTATTTATTTTAAAATCAATTCATTCTAAATCAAAATCTCAAGAATCAATTCTTTTATTTAATATATCAATCATATCACGATCAAGCTCTACCAGATTTAAACTTTTTGGTTTTTTATCTATAAGTTTCTCAGTTAATGCTCCATATCATGGTCAAACTTCTATTATATTTTTATCTTTTACTTGAATTATATTTGAGATTCAATCTACTATTTGTTCATTTACTAAAAAATTTTGCCCAAGAGATTTTTTAGCTTTTATATGATATTTTTTAAGTATTTCTAAAGTCATTTATTACTTATTATTTTTAATACACAGATAATATAAAAAATATTTAAAATTTCAATATATAAAAAAAGTATGTTAATTTTTTGACAAATACTTTTTAAATATGTTACAATAATAATGCTTAATAGAAAGTTCAAATCAAACTTTTTATATTTGCTAGCAAAAAAATTATATTATTTCATAATTATTATTATGGTAAAAACAAAAATACAAAAAGCTATTGCTATAGCTTCTATTGCAGGTATTGCTGCAACAACTTTAGGTACTTCATATGCAGCTAATATTGGTACTGCTGGAGTATCTGGTACAGGTGCATTTGATACAAACGTAGTTTGGGATGACGCATTTCCTGGTTTTGCAACTGGTTCTGTTTCTGGAATCGTTGTTAGAGCTGAAGTATTACCTACATTAAATATGACTTTATCAACTTCAGAAATTGATTTAGGTACATTAGTAGGTGGTGTTACTGCATCTGGTACATTAGATATCGAAGTTGGTACTAATGCTGCTGACGGTATTGCAATTACAGCTAGATCTGGAAGTGGAGGTTTAACTAATGTTGATGATAATTCAATTAAAATAAATAACTCAGCTGCTGATGGTATTGTTGAATCATATACATTTGCTTCAACTGCAAATGCAATCGATTCTACTGTATCTGGGTTTACTACAACTGGTAACTTAGCTACTACTCAAGTAAATAACAATTCAACTGAACATGTTATTTATAATACAAATAAACCTGAAGCATTTAATAATACAGTTAAAGATTTAACTTTTAGAGTTTCTGCTACTACTGATGCTCAAACTCAAGCTGGTTCATACGAAGATACAATTACTTTTACAGTAACTGGTAAATTCTAATTAAAAAAATATGAAAAAAAGACTAGAAAATCTAGTCTTTTTTTTGATTTTATGGTAATTTTTAATAGAATAAAACTAATTAAAAATTAAAATAAAAAAATATGAAAAAATATTTAAGTATATTGGTTATTTTATCAATAGTTCTAAACATATTTAATATTGTAAAAGCAGCTGATGTAGATTTAGTTGTATCTCCTATAAAATATGAAATACAAGCAAATCCAGGTGCAACAATAACAAAAACTGCAAAATTGATAAACAAAACTTGAGATGCAATGTTAATTCGTACTTGAAAATCAGATTTTGTATCAAATGACAATTCATGAAACCCTTCTTTTGTAAGAAAGAGTGAACTTGTTAATCCAGATCAAGAACTTGCAAGTTGGATAACTATAAATACAGATAGTTTCAATATAGGAGCTCAGGAAGAAAAAGATATAGAATTTACGATACATGTACCAGTTGATGCTACTCCAGGATGACATTATTGAGCAGTATTTTTCAAAAATTTTTGAGCAGATAATGTATCAACTTGATGACAAATAGCTATAAATATAGATTATTGAGTATTATTACTTGTAAATGTAGATTGAGAAGTAATTGATGATGGAGAACCAGGTGATCCAATAATTACAAATATAAGTAGTGGTTGAGGTTATAGCTGGACAGAGTATTTAAACGACAATCCAAAAATAGATAAATGTCCTTTATGAGATTTAACAAGTAGTAATGTAGACTGAAAATGTATAGATGATTTCTGATTATGAGATATAATAGATGATATTGTATGAAATAATACTTGAACTTGAAATACTGATGAAAATACAAATGATGATGAAAATAATTTAACAGATAATTGAGATGATAATAATATAGAAAATAATACTTGAACTTGAATTGCTGATGAAAATACAAATGAGAATGAAAATAATGAAGATGATTTGAATAGTGCTGAAGAAGATTTTAACATAGAATTTGGTGTGCCATTTAAAAATGATTGAAATACTCATATAAAACCTACAGGTAAAATTACTCTTTTAGATGAAGATTGAAATGAAATAAAATGAGTTTGAAAAGAACTAATTAAAAATGAACAATGAACTATTATATGAGAACAAATTGTTGATTATTTACCAATAAATGATAATTGATGAAATGTTTTACCTGATACTGAAAGAGTATTTATATCACAATGGAAATGATTTCCTTATGAAGCATATGATGAAAATTGAACAAAAATAATTAAATATTGGACTCCTTCAGAATATTATTCAAAGAAAAACATAGAAGAAAGAACATATCTTTATCCATGGGAAAGAATAAATGAGAAATTAGAACAAAAGAAAATACAAGCAATTATAGAAATGGCTTATGAAAATTATAAATGAGAAAATGTAGAATTTAACTCAGCAAAAGATTTTTATGTAGATTATACTACTAAATCAATCTGATTTAATCCTTATTTCTTTATATCATTAATATTTTGATTCTGAGTATTTTGGTTTATATTTATTATTCTTAGAAGAAAAAATAAAGTTAAATGTGAAAATTGTAAAAAATGTATTAAAAAAGATATGAAAATTTGTCCATATTGTGGAGCTAAACAAAAAGAAAAGAAGAAATAAAATTTCTTCTTTTTTTATAGTGGATTTTTAATTTTACTTGGCCATTTTTGCCATATTCTTTCAATATATCATACATTAATCATCATAATATCTAAAAGTTTATTATATTTAGTTCTTTGTTCTTGATCATATAGTTTTTTTTGGTCCTTTGAAACTTGAGCCTTATTTAATTGCATAATATTAAAGGCTACACTATTAAAAATTTCCATTTTAACATCTATTAATTTATATCAATCTCAATTACTTCATTTTAGACATTTTTCAGCTATATAATTAGAAATAGCACTTTTTTCTTCAGGTAAAGTATATCAAATATTTTCAGTACATTTTCATGATTCTATAACACTTAATTTACAAGCATCTTTATATAAATCTTTGAATTCTCTTGATTTATCCCATATAGCATTTATTCAATCAAAATAAGTTAATTTTGCTCATTTTCAAGCATATTGATTTTTTGAGTTAGTTAATGCTTCTAAATATTCATCCATTTTAGTATCAATTTTTTTAAATTCTTCATCTAAAATAACTTGAAATAAAACATCTTCATTACTAGCTTGAATACATACAAAATCCTCTATTGATCTGTTCTTATCTTGAGATTTTATACATTGTTCAGCTTTTGATAAATAACTAGAGTTGCATCCTACTGCAAATGAAGTTTTATAAAAAAAACTAAAAATTAAAAATATTAAAAATATTTTTTTCATAAATTATTTTTTATTAAAAAATTTAATAACTCACACTAAAACCTTACCAAAAATACTATATCATTTTTTACAAACAATTATTCATTCATTTTTAATATTTTCAGATACCTTTTTTCACTTATTTGTTTTTGATAATCAAATCATAGAAGCTACAGCAGTTCAAATAATAAGTCATGTTATAACTTTATCTACTTTTCTTGCTGACTCCTTTACGTTATTTCTTTTGAAAAACACAATTTTTAAAATTAATATTAAACTTTTTCTATTCTTATACTATGATTTGAAAATTTCAATTTTGGTAATGTTATAATAAGTAAATTATTATCCATTGTAGCTTTTATACTATCAAAATCTAAATTTTCAGGTAATATAATATTTCTTGAGAATTCTCCCCAAAAACACTCTGTATTTCTTATAGTTATATCTTTTGAAAAGATTTCTGGTTTATATCTTTCTCATTTTATAGTCAAAACATTGTTATGATATGAAATATCAATATCATCTAAACTAATTCATGCAACTGGCGCCAATAAAATAATCTCATATCTAGTTTCAATTATATCAACTGCAATTTGTCATATTTCGCTTGATTCTGACTCTAAAGGAGATGATTCTTCATCATCTTCAAATACTTCTTCAAACTCTTCTTCTTTACTTACACCAAAAAATTTAAACATAATATTTTTTTAGTAATTATAACTGCTTTTAATTATACATTTATTTGAAAAAATTCAAGATAAATGATAAAATTTAATTAATTACTATAAATAACTAGATAATGAATAATTTTTTAGAAAAAATAAAATTATTATTTGAAAAATTGAAGTGAAAAAAAACTTCAACAATCAAAATAAGCTCAAAAGATAAAATAAATCTTTTGGAGCAATTATCTAATTTATTACAATCGTGAATTCCTCTGATAAATAGTTTAAAAATAATAATGTATCAAACTAAAAATAAAAAAGTAAAAGAATTATTAACTTCAATTATTGAATGATTAAATACTTGAAATAATTTACATGATTGTTTTCAAAAATTTCCATGAATTTTTTGAATTTTTGATTTATCAATTATTGAAATGTGAGAAGTTACATGAAAACTATGAGATTCAATAGAAACAATAAAACTAAAAGAAGAAAAAGCTAAAGAACTAAGAACGAAAATAATTTGAGCACTAATTTACCCTATGGTAATTATAACTCTTTCAATTGGTATGATTTGAGTTTTTATGATATTTGTTATACCAAAAATAGAACAAATGTATAAAGATTCTAAAGTAAATTTACCTAGTTTAACTCAACATGTTTTAGATACTTCGAAATTTCTTCAAGAAAATATAATAATGATAATTTTTTTAATTATAATTTTAATATTTTGAATAATAGTTTTCAAAAGTAATCCAAGAACAAAAATATATTGGGATAAAATGATTATTTCTATACCTATATTTTGACCATTAATAAAGAAAAAAATCCTTGCTTTATTTACTTCAAGTTTATGAATACTTTTAAAAAATTGAGTTATAATAAATAGTTCTCTTGATATAAGTTCTAGAGCTCTAGAAAATGATTATTATGAAAAAGAATTAAAAGAAATAACTTCAAGAGTAAGTAAATGAATAGAATTAAGTGTATTAATGTGAATAAATGAAATACAAAGTTGAAAAGAAAATTTTCTATTTCCAATAGAACTTGCAAGTGTTGTAAAAATATGAGAAGAAACTTGAAATTTAGCTTGATTACTTATAAAAATAAGTATAAAAATGAATAAAGAAATAGATGACATAGTAAAAAATATTCAAACTGCAATAGAACCTTTGGTTATAGTATGAGTTGGTTGAATAATTTGAACACTTATTATGGCGATAATGCTTCCATTTTTCAATATGGTAAATGTAATATAAAAAAAAGCTTAGATAAAATCTAAGCTTTTTTTATTATAAATATTTTGAACAAACTTCTTCTAATTTAGCTTGTTGTTGTACTCAAACCATAGTTTCAACTGGAACTCCATCTTTAAAAACAATTAAAGTAGGAATAGACATAACTCTAAATTGACCTGCAATTTCAGGAGCTTCATCTACATTTACTTTTCCAACTTTCATTTTACCTTCCATTACAGAAGAAAATGAATCTAAAATTGGTAACATCATTTGACAAGGTCCACACCATTCAGCCCAGAAATCAACTAAAGTAACTCATTCTTTTATAGTCTCGTTAAAATTTTGTGCATTCAATACTAATGTCATATTTCTATTATTACAAATTAATTTAAAATAATGAGAATTATTCTCATTATGGTATTTTATTTATATCTTTATTTAAGTCAAATTTATAAAACATATAAATAACAGAAAATATTTTAATCAATTTTTTATTTTTATCAACTTTTATATTATTATAAATTTCAAAATAAATCTTTAAAAACCTTAATTGCAAGGTCCTGTTCAATAAAAAAAGGTGATGTACAAACTGTTATAAAACTCGCTTTTTCTACTGCATTAAGTATTACTTTTTTCTTTAAATCATAATCTATAAAATCTAGTTCTTTTTGAAAAAAATCTAAATCTAGGTTTAAAATTAGTCAATTAGATTTATTTTTAAAATCATAATAATTTTCTATGTAATTCTCTAGATTATTTGTATTTCTTATTTGAATTATATCTCAAATAAGTCATTCTTTTTGAGCTGGAATTATATAATCCCCTACATTTAAAACTTCATTTGTAAAATTAAAAATTTTTTCTAAATCAAAACTATCTGGTTTTAAAATAATTTTATTATTATCTCTTGTATCAGCATGTTCATCTATATGAATTAAAGTATTACTATCTCATATTACTCATCTATTTCTAGCTTCATACCAAAAATAAAATGCATGATTATGATTATCAAAAAATACAATTTCTTTTCACTTAATTTTTATTCTATAGAAATTTTTAAGACCATAATTTGTACTAAGTTTATCATCAAATCAAAAATCTTCAAAAGCAATTTTATCCATATCATCTTGAATTTTAATTTGATCTAAATCATTTATGTCTAAGTCAATTATTTCAGGAACAAAAAGTCTTTTATTTATTCTTTGTTCAAATGAAAATTCATTGTTTCAAACTGGTTTATCTATAAAAAATCATTGCTTATAAAACATTTTCTTCTTTTAAATTAATTAATTTTTATTATTATATAAAAAATAAAAAAATAAGTAAATAAATAATGAACAAAAAAGATATTCCTCTATTTGCACAAAAACTAAATAAAATGTTTCCAGATGCTAAAACTGAACTTTATTATAAAAATGAATTTCAGTTACTTATAGCTATTTTGATGTCTGCTCAAACAACTGATAAGCAAGTAAATATAGTAAATAGAAATTTTTTTAGATTTCTAAAAGAACCTCTAGATTGAGCGAATATGGAAGTAGATTACATAAAAGATTTTATAAATAGTATATCTTTTTATAATAATAAAGCAGAAAATATAAAAAAAACTTCTATACTCCTAAATAAAAAGTTTAATAATAAAATACCTAAAACAATTGATGAACTTATAACTCTACCTTGAGTTGGAATTAAAACAGCAAAAGTATTTTTAGCAGTTGTAGAAGATGCCCCATATATATGAGTTGATACTCATGTACATAGAGTTTTAAATAGATTATGACTTGTAAAAACTAAAAATCCTCTTGAAACAGATAAAAAAATAAGCACTGGTTTTACAAAAAATAATCATGCAATGCTTCATAATACACTTGTTTTATTTGGTAGATACAATTGTAGTGCAAGAAACCCAAAATGCATATCTTGTCCTTTTAGTGAAAAATGTAACTATTATAAAAAAGAAAATAAAAAAAAGTAGTTTTAAACTACTTTTTTATTTTAGATTATATTTACCATTTTGTATATCAGAAGTAACTTTTCTATCTTGAAAAGTTATAACTCTTTTATTTAACGCATTTACTATATTTGCATCATGAGTAGCCATTATAACTGTTTTTCACTCTACATTTAAATCAAGAAATATATCCATTATTTCTTTAGCAGTTTCTGGATCTAAATTTCAAGTTGGTTCATCTCAAATAATTATTTTTGGATCATGAACTAAAGCTCTTGCTATAGCAACTCTTTGTTTTTCACCTCAACTTAATTCATAAACAAATTTATCTTTTTTAATTAAAAGTCCTACTTTTTCCAAAGCTTCTGGTACTTTTTTTCTAATAATAGCATCACTATAACCACATACTTCCATAGCAAATGCTACATTTTCATAAACTTTTTTAGATTCAAGTAATTTATAATCTTGGAATATAACTCATATATCCCTTCTATATGAAAGTAGAGTTTCTTCTGTCATTCATCTATAAAGTGCTAAATTACTATCCAAAATTATATCACCTCTTTCTGGACGGAAGTCTCCTATAATAGATCTTATAACTGAAGTTTTACCACTTCATGAGTAACCTATCATAAAAACAAATTCTCACTTTTTGATTTCTATATCTATATCTTTTAAAATAACTTTATTTCTAAAAGAAAGTGTAATATTATCTATTTTCATTATTTATTTTTATATTTTTAAAACTAAAATTAAATTTAATAATTTTCAAATAAAATGCAATTTTTAAAAACTTATTATTTAATAATAATTATTTTACTTTTTCTACGAATTCAAAAGTTCAAGTATTTACAATTATTTCATCTCATTCTTCAATTGAAGGTGGAACTTCTAATTTTAGTCAAGTATTTGTTATTACTTCTTTGTTTTCACTACTTCAAACAAGTGGTAAAGCTTCTACAACTTTAAGTTTCATATAAGTAGCTAATATAATTCAAACAAAATTTCAATTGTGTTGTTGAATATCAATTGTTGAACCTTCAGATAAAAAATATTTCATATCACCTACATCTTCTTCACTTAATTCAATTTGTTCATAATTTTCACCATTCATAAATACATAAACTCCTGCAGAATTATATAAATATTCAAAAACTGTTCTTTCTAAAATTACATCATTTAGTTTATCGTCACTACTAAAAACTTTGTCTGTCATAGAGTTACTTGAAATATTTTTTAATCTCATTTTAACTGTAGTAGCTCATCTACCACCTCTGTGAGATTCCCATTTAGTTACAAAATATAAATCTCAATCAATATCAACTACATTACCTGGTCTTGTTTCAAATGCTGTTTTCATAAAAAATCATATATTAAAAATTAATTTAAACAATAATAATGATTTTTTGAAAAAATAAAAAAGATAAGTTATAACTTATCTTTTTTATCACATTTTTTTTACATCAGAGTACATTTCTTTTTCAATTTCATCCATAAATCTAATATATAGCTTAGGAGTTATTATTTCTTTATGGTACAAATCTTTTATTGTTTTTTCTTCCAATTTTAGAAGTGATTTATTTACAAGTTTTGATTCAATTGCATTAATAGTTGCTTTATGAGAAGAAAATATTTTAATTCTTTTTTCATCTGCTTGTTTATTAAACATAGCATAAAGTTCTATTATTTCATCAAATAAATGTTTATCAAATCAAAAATCAATATCAGCTAATAATCTCAACTCTTTAATAACTTTTCTTGTTATAATTAATCTAGTTCTATTTCTAATATATGAATCTAAGTCTGTAGAAGTTCTCTTATAAATTCAAACTACAAATCTAGAAAATATATCATAGTCATTATGTCTATTTGAAATACTTCTTAATTGTTCATGAGATAATTCAAGTCTTTCAATTTGTTTTTCTATTTTTCTAAGAATATATTTAAAGTTTTTTTCATCTATTTCATTATAGAAAAATAATTCTTTTAAATATTGTTTTTCTATACCTAATGCATGTAGAGATAAAGCTCTTCTGATAAGATTTTTTGGATCATCTCATTTTTCTTCCAAAATCTTTTTCATTCTTTTTACAGCATGTGATAATTTTTCACTATATTTATCTTTTAATTCATCATATTCAATTTGAGTTAAATATGCTTTTTTAAAAGAAAGATTTAATTTTTGAATTATTTTTAAATTTGATAATATTTTTCATTCTTCATATTCAAATTCTTCAAGTCTATGAAGTCTATCTACTCTTAATCTTCTCATTAAAACTGGTGTAAGTGGAGCTTTTACAAAAAGAGTAAACATTATACTTCAAATAGTTAATACCAAAAGAAAATCTCTTATAGAAAAACTGTATCCCCAACCTACTGATTCTTGAAATGCAATAACTTTTGTATAATCTGGGTCTCAAACTCAAGGAATTAATAAAACCATCATAAGAGCTAGAGCTCCTCTCAGACTTCACCAAGATAAAAGTATAGACCAAGAATTTGGGATATGATCTTCTATTTTGAAAAAATTATTTATCCAAACTGGAATATATACTGAAATAACTCTAGAAATCATAACTACCAATATAGTTACAAAAAGTGGAAATATAAATTCACTAAAATTTACATCTATATTACTAAGAATTAATCACATCAATATAAAAACTAAAGAATTTGCAATAAATGCGAAAAATTCCCAAAATTTATGCATGTGAGCTTCTACTCTAGGAGTAATTTTATATCTACCATAATTTCAAATAACAATTGATGCAATAACAGTAGCTATAACTCATGAAATTGGTAAAAATGGGAAATGATGAGTTATCATTTCAGCAAATATAAAAGTAATATGTGCTAAAAGCATAGTTAAAACTATTTCAGCCTCTTCATTATTTTTTATAAATCATATTGCCTTACTAAACAAAACCCCCATTAATCAACCAAATATTATTCATCATCAAACCATTGAAGAAAACTTAAGCGTTCATTCAATAAAAGTTGAACCTGTAATATCTCATCATTCTAGAATTAATCCTAAAACTACTAAAAACATTGCAACAGCGGTACCATCATTAAACAAACTTTCTCATTCAAAAAGAATAGTAAGTCTTCTTGGTGCTCATAGAGATTTAAAGATAGAAAGAACTGCTACAGGATCAGTTGCGGAAATAAGTACTCAAAATAATAAACAAACTAAAAATGGAATTTGTAATCAAACAAATGGAAATAAAAAGAATAATGCAAATGCAATTAAAAATCAAGAAATAATTAATCAAAAAACAGATAATGAAGTTATTGTTTTCCAATTAATAATTAATTGCCTATAACTCATATTATATGCAGCTTCAAAAAGTAAAACTGGCAATAAAACAAAAAATAATAAATCAGGAGTTAATGAAAAATCATTTATAAATGATAATGCATCTATTTTTGATATTGGGATTAATAAAAGTCCAATAAAGACTAATAAAACTGTATAAGGAAAATTGATTTTTTTACTTAAAATATAAGTAAATGAACAAATTATTAACAAAGTTAATAAAGATAAAGTTTGAGTTAAAAAGCTTATTGTTTCCATATTTTTATAAATAAAAATAAATTTTAGAAGCCAAGTCTAAAATTTTTTTTTATTTATGCAAGTTTTTTTAAAAAAAACAATGTTTTATTTTTTGTATATTTTTTTAAATTCAAAAAAATAATAAAGCCCGAATATAAAGGAAATAATAAAAGAATAAACTACAAAATCAAAATATAATCAAATAGAAAAATTCGTTATTATATAATATCAAAATAAAAAAAATATTATTGATGAAAAAATTACTCTAATTATAAAAAATATAGGTAATTTAAAATTTATAAGTTTCTTAGTATGATAATATCAAAAAGAAAAAAGTAATATTTGTGATAATAAAGTAGTAACTCATGCTCCCATAAAACTATATTTTGGTATCAAAAATATATTTCAAACTATATTAAAAACAGTTATAAAAATATTTATTTTCAAAAGTTTAGATTGTTTCTCTGCCGCAACTAATACATAAATAAATACAAGTGATAAAAAATAAAAAAGTATAACAAAAAAAACTATTAAAAATGCATCACTGGAATTATAAATATGAGTTGTTGTTATATAATTTTCATTTGCAATTATTCTAATAATATAATCTCTAAACAAGACTCCCCATACAAATAATAATGAAGCAAATGCGAATAATATTTTAAATGATATATCAGTTAAATTAATCAATTTTTTCTCATCTTTTTCTTTAAAACCAGCACTTAGACTTGGCAATAATGAAGTCATATAAAATCATCATATAACCATTAATACTTCAACTATTTTCATTGGTAAGCTATAAAGTGCTATACTCAAATCTCATAATTCTGGTCATTCAATAAGTGATAATAAGATAATATCTACTTTAAAATAAACTACACTTAAAAAAAGTGCTACTCAATATGGAAGTGAAATTTTAAAAAGATGCTTTATATATTCATAATCAAATTCAAATTTAATAGGAGTTATTTTTTTAGCATAAAAATAATTAAGTATAGTATTTACAAAAACTGAAATAACTCATGCTGAAATAATAAATAAAAATGGTGAAAAATACTGAGAATTTTGTATAAATTCTTTTGGATACAAAAAATATGCTATAAATGCAATCAATAAAACATTTACAATTTTTGCGATTATCAAACTAATTGCTGAAAACTCTATTTTCATATTTGCTTGCATAAGAGCAAGAATAGAAGAATTCAACAATTGTAATATAGTAAAAAGTGATGCTATAATTATAGATAAAATAGCAAGTAAAGAATTATAACCTGGTAAGAAAAAAGCAAGTAAAGTAGAAAAGACTAATATAATTATTCACAAAATAAGTCTAAGTGTCATTACATTTCATATTATTTTGCTTGAGTTTTCTTTGTTATTTGATATCTCTCTAATAGAAATAGCATAAAGTCCTAAATCTGCTAAAAAAACAAAAATTCAAGTATAATTATAAATTTTTGAATACAATCAATACATTTCAACTGATAAATAATTAGTTAAAATACTAATTAAAAATATGGCAATTATGGCTGTTACAACTTTTGATAAAATTTGAGAAAAAGTATTACTTGCTATTTTTTTTAACACGATTCTTTATAAATTAATAAATTATTTTTTCTAGTTTAATGTAATTTATTTCTTTGTAAATACAAATAATTTAAATTTTCTTTACAAAAAGAGCCTAAGACATAAAATTTGATAAATATTAATAACAAAATAAAAATGAAAAGTAGAATAATTATAGTTATAGTATGACTTATATTTGTATGATGAATTGCAACATATTGATACAATTATATGGAATGAAAAGAAAAAAAATATAATGAATTATTAAATGAAGAATATTCTCCTGATGAGTTAAATTGAAAAGAATGAATAGATAAAGCAAATGAAAGACTTGAAGTATTAAAGAAAAAAATATCTCTAAAATGATTAATTGCTAAATGAAATATGTATTTTGATAATATGGAATACACAACTGCACTAAGCCAATATTTACAAGTATATAAACAAGTTCCAACTGATAGAGAAGTAAATTTAAAAATATGAGATATTTATTATACATTAAACAAATATGATGAAGCATATAAATATTATAAAAACATCAAAACATATCAAAACTTAGATAAAACAAAAGCTGTTTTAAGTTTGATAAACTCTACATACAATTGAACTTGAAGTTTAGAAAATTTAAATAAAGAAATAGATACTATACAATTAACAAAAGAAGATAATTTTTACTATAAAAACTCTCTTATTTGTATAAGTGATTTTTCTAAATGTAGATTATGATTTCAAGAATATTTTGATAAACAAAAAAATATTCCTCAAACATGAAGTTGAGTTACTGAAAAATCAGACTATATAAAAAATGTAGAGAATGCATTTACAAATTATTATAATTTCCAAATTGATGATTTAACTTATAAGGCTGCTTTAGTTACTGGTGCTTTTTACCAAAATTGAAGTCATTTTATAGCATTAGAAACTTCTAAATCTATATTAAGTCAAAATCAAAATTATAAACCAATTCTAAAAATTGCTGCTAAAAGTGCTTATGAATTGTGATTATACAAAGAAGCAAAAGATTTTTTAATTGAATATAATAAAATTGAATCAACAGATCCAGAAGCTAGTTATTTTTTAGCTAGAATATATGAAAAATTAAATGAAAAATTACTTAGTGTAATTCATTACAATAAAGCAATAAAAATTTGATATAGCGATTTAAATGATATAAGAAGAAGATTAATTTTTATATATTATGAATTAAATGATAATACTAAAATGTTATCTACATTTAAAGAATTAATAGAATCAAAAGATAAAAATTTAAATATAAATGATTATAATCTTGCAATCTATTATCATATATTAAATGATGATTTAGAAACTGCTTTAAAATATAGTGACATAGCTAAATTAAAATATAAAGATTCAGAATTATTTTATGGATATAATTCTTGGATTATGTTACAAAAAGAAAATTTAACTGATTTTCAATTAAATATAATAGATAACAATATCAAAAAAGCTCTTGAAATAAATAAAGATAGTCCTATGATTGTAATGGTAAAATGAATTTTCGAATTAAAAAAACAAAATTATGATGAAGCAGAAAAAACATTTAAAAGAGCAATAAGTTTAGATAGAAACAATGAATATAGTGAAACAACAAGATACTTTTTAGAACAAATTCCAAAAAAATAATGATTAATATAAAAATATGGAAAAAATTGATGCTTGAATATTAAAAGAAAAAGAAAAAATAAACCAAAAAATGATGCTTGAGCAACTAGCTTTGGAAATTTCAAAAAAATTTAATATTCAAAAAAAAGAAGTACTATCCCTTATTAGAAATAATACTTTAGAATGACTTTCAGATTTAAAAGATGAAATAAAAGAAAAAGGTAGTGATAATCTAAATAATTTAGATAATAAAGATTTAGAGAGACTATTTTTAATACTTAAATGAGCTCAAGAAATAATAGAAAAATCTTCTAAAATAGAAATAAAAATTTTAAAAGATGATATTAAAAAAACAATAAATATTGATGAATTCAAAAATCATTTAGAAAATTATTTACCTAAAAAGCTTATAGATAGAGCAAAAAATCCAAAATATATTCATGAACATATTTTGTGATTTAGTTTATGAACTGCTAATTCTATTATTTCAATAATAGATGCTCTGTACCAAATTTGAGCATGAATTATAAAAATTCCATATCATATATATCTTGTTATTTCTTGAAAATGAGAATTTAAATCATGGAAAGATATATAAAAAAGATTAACTTAAAAGTTAATCTTTTTTTTTAATATTTTTCATCTAAATAAACTATTTCTAAATCAAATTTATCTCTTAAGTGATAAGCAAGTAATTTTGGTCATATTTTTTCTGTTTCATAATGACCTCAAATCAAAATACTTTGTCATAATTCTTTTGCAAAAGTCATTTCATAATGTGCTCATTCTCATGTAACAAAAGCATCATAACCTTTTTCAAATGCTTCTTTAACATTACTCAATGCTCACCCAGAAACAAAAGCTATACTATTTATGTATTCTTTTTTTCAAAAATTATAAAGTCTTTTTGTTAATTGCATCATTTCAGCATATGGAGTTACTAAATTTGAAATATGAACTTTATGTTTAAATCTAATTCCATATCAAATACTTATTCAATGATACATTCAAAAATCTTCTATTTCATATTCTCATTCTTGTAATCAAAACATATTTATAAAAGCATGAGTTAAACCTATATTATTTCATACTTCCCTATGTGCATCAAGAGGTAAATGACAAGAATAAAGAGCAATATCATTTTTAATAAGTTTTTTAGCTCTTTCATATGGAATTCAAACAAGAGATTGTTCAAATCACCAAAAAATACCATGATGAGTCAAAATCATATCAACTCATTCTTCTTTTGCTTTATCAAAAATATAAGTATTAGCATCAACTGCAAATCATATTTTTTTTATTTCAGTTTTTTCGCTATCTACTTGTAAACCATTTTTAGAAGTATCTTTAAAATCAGAAATCTTTAAATATTCATCTAAATATGAAATTAATTCTTTTTTGTTCATAATTTTATTTTAATTATATAATGCACTTCAAATTCTAACTATATCAATTCCCTTTTCCAATGCTATTTCATAATCAAGAGAAGTCCCAGCTGAAACAAATCAATTTTGTAAATATTTATTTCTAAGACTTATAAGTAAATCAAATTCAGCTTCTTTTTCCTCTCTTGTAAATTCACTTTTTCAAATTGCAGAGAATCAAATCAAGCTTACATTTTCCATATCTCAAATAAGTTTTAGAAATTCTGGAATTTTTTCTTGTTTAATTCAACCTGGTTTTGTTTCATCAACATTTATTTGTAAAAATATTTGTACCCATAAATCTGCTTTACCACAAATTTCTTCCATTTTTAATATTTGTTTTACATCATCTACACTATGAATTATAGAAGCCAATTTAACTATATCTTTTATTTGTTTTGTTTGCACGTTTCAAATAAAGTGTGTTATTTCTCTATCTAATTCTTTTTCATACATTCATTCAATTCTATTTTCTCAAAATCATTCAAGTATTTCTATGTAGTTTTCTTCCATAAAACTTATAGTTTCCAAAGTATCCTCTTTATTTAAATATTTTGTAACTACAAGTATTCTTGAATCTGATTCTTTAATTTTTTCTAATATTTGAGTATTTATTTTCATGAGTATTTTTTATAATTTATAAGATTGTTCTAATTTTTTACAAAAATGTTAAAAACTAGGTATTTTTGTTAAGTAATTGTTAAAAAGATTATATATAAAATAATAAAAAAATAAAGGAAAATAATTTCCTTTATTTAGTTTTTTATTCTTTACATGGATTTGATACAGTTCTTTCAAATATATTTCTAATTATATCTATACATCATCAATTCATAACGCATGATGATGAACCTTTTTTATTATAATATGGATAAGCAAAGAGCTTTGTTCTATATATATATATATATATTAATGATTCTAATTTAAATCAGAATATATATTTTTCATTTCAATTATCATTACTTATACTATAACAATTTTTAATTGGTTGTATATCAGCACTATATTTTTGATTAAATTCTTTTAAACTATAAAATCTTTTATCAGTTTCTGGTATAGATTCAAGTATAGGTTTAGCTTTTTCTAATTGTTCAAAATTATACCTATCTATAGTTATCTTATCTCTTTCAAATGTAAAACTATATATTCCAACTAAGATAAAACTTAATATTAATAATAAAAATAATCCTACAAAAAGTTTAACTATTATTTTAAAATATTTATTCTTAACAATTTTCTTAATTTTTTCTTTCATAATTCTTAATTATTATATATTATTTATTTCACTTAGTTTTGTAAGCTCAAAAGTTCTTGTTAGTTACTACTTGTCAATATAATAGAAATTATTGTAATTATAGCTATTTTAGTTTTATTTAGTTTTTTCATTTTCTATTCAATTAATTATTCAAGGTTTTTGTATTAAATCAGGCATTCTACTCCATCTTTTATCTTCATAAAAAAATACAATATATAATATATAAATTATATTTGCCAATATAATAGAAATTATTGTAATTATAGCTATTTTAGTTTTACTTAGTTTTTTCATTTTTTGTTCAATTACTATACATATCTATTTCTTCCTGAGTATATTTAAGTCAAGGCATTCTACTCCATCTTTTATCTTCATAAAAATATACTCTATATATATGAAAAGATACTGCTGCTAATAATATAATTAATATTAGTATTTTAGTTTTACTTAATTTTTTCATTTTTTGTTATTATAAAATTATTATTAGTAGAAATACTACCATTTTGTATAGTTATTTCATATACTTCTCAAAATCAATCTTTAGTATTTTTATCTTTGTTGTTTAACAACTCAATCATATATTTTCCATCTTCTAAATTCTTAAAACTATAAAATCATTCTTTATTAGTTTTTACAAAACAATTTATATCTTCATGTTCATTATTTTTGTCTTTTTCATTATGTTTTTCAGGGTTTTTTAATCATGAATAGCATTTATATTTATGTTTTGGATTATTTTTCTTTTTATATTTTTTATTATACAAAAAATCATCTCAATCCTCTACATACAATGCAACCTTGTATCATTTAAGTAAATTATCATTTTTATCAAATAATCAATTTTTATTTTTGTCATTGTATACTATTCATGATATTTCTCATTTTTTTCAATCATTATTAGTTATTGGTTTTATTTCTTGTATTTTTTCATATTCTCAATCCAAATCATTATCTACACTTTTAATTATAGATGATTCTCAATCTTTTATTACTTCTTCCCAATTTATATCATAATTAGTTAATCATTGTTCTATAATACTATTTGAGATATAGATAGTTCAAGTTCAATTATCTTTAAAATCATCTGAAAATATACTATACATTGAATTATTTTTATCACTAAGTTTCATAAAAATATTTTCTCTTGTTATATTAAAATTATCACTATCTCAAATTTTTGTTGGTATGTTTTCTATTTTAGTAAAAAAATCATTTGCAGATACATATAAATCATATATTTCATCTGTTTTTCAATCAACATTTATATTTAATCAAGTTAAATCATTTGGAATACTGAAATTTATTAATCCATCGTTTGAGTCACTGTTAGCAATATAACTTCAATTTCTAGTAAAAGTAACTCATGGTATTTCTTTGTATATATTACCTTCTTTTATTCATGATATATTTCAATTCTCATCACTTAGATAAATATCTGAACTTCATCAAAATATAATATCATAATAATCTCAGTAATCTAATCAAATAGGTTTATGTTTGTTTCAATTATTATAAATAATTTCTATAGGAACTACATATATCTCATCTATTGTTTTCCATTTTAATTCATCATTATAATGTGGAGAATAGATTTTTCAATTAGGTAATATCTCTAAATATTGTTTATAATGAGCTCAATTATTATCAATGGAGATATTACTATCCCGAATATATATTTTATTTCATTCAACCTTATAAGGTATAACATAATGTTTAGAAAATAATCCTTTAACATCTAATCATTGAAATCATAAAATATATCAATTATTTATATTTTTTAATTCATTTAATATATCAATTGATTCTTTATCCATTGATTTTTTTTCTTCTTTTTGATAAATCTCAGATCATTGAGAAGTTTGTATAGCTTGAATGTCTTTAAAAATCAGATTATCAGCATCATTCCAATAAGTAATACCATTTTCAATCAATGTATCAAAATCATTAACTCAAAATATATCATTATTAACTCAGTTATAAAATTGAGTGTAGTTTTTAGAAAGATATTCTGGATATGATTTATACATCAATGCAGAAGTAGATAATCAAAAACAAGCTCAATCAAATAATAAAGGATTTTCTTGATTTAATCATAACATTTCAAAAGTATTAAACAATTTTCTTTCACTATCTAATTCTGATAAATCAAATGCAGATTCAAAAACATCCCATTTATATCAGTCAATTTTTTCTCTTTTTCATTGAAATAATCAAGTATTATCTATTCCTCAATCTAAGTTTTTACTATAAGTAGATTTATTTACAAAACTAAACCCATAAGGATAAGGCTCAAATCATTCAAAAAGTGAAAAGTCTATTTCCCAAGCTTGACTTGTAGAATAATCTACTATTTCACTTGTATTTCAATTGTTATCTATAGCTTTTACCT